>ERZ650308.224-NODE-224-length-31128-cov-7.954559_pt1 | contig 31128 bp, 26 predicted proteins | sample MGYA00376244_ERZ650308 | MGnify/ENA primary metagenome ERZ650308 (study PRJEB26733, sample SAMN07839295) | wastewater metagenome | biome: small river; feature: stream; material: water | place: USA: North Carolina | collected 2016-04-26 ... | reverse complement strand
ATAAATGATAGTTTAGAAACAGAATCCGGCTTATGAGGTTTGTAGTTACTTTTTTTAATTGAACTTAAATTTGAATTCATATGACGATTGAACAGATTAAGCGTATGAAGGACCAAGTAAGTGTCCTGAGGAGGTTTCTTTGACGTTGATAACCGTTTATATAAAATAGATCTAGACAAACAACTTTCCTTATCTCCCGGTTTCTGGGATGACAATAAGCGTGCGACTGCCACGATGAAGGAAATCAAATTAAATGAATATTGGACTAAACTTTTTCAGGATGTTGAAACAAGTGTAGAAGATTTTGTGGTCTTATTTGAATTCTGGAAAGCAGGTGATGCAACAGAGGAAGAAACAAAACAAGCTTATGATCTTGCTTTGACAACCATTGAAGAAGCTGAATTCAAAAGCACGCTTAATAAGCCCGAAGATGAGCTTCCTGCAATTTTACAAATCAATCCAGGTGCTGGTGGCACAGAGAGTCAGGATTGGGCTGAAATGCTATTAAGAATGTATACCATGTATGGAGAGAAGCAAGGATGGACTGTAAGTTCATTGGATTATCAAGAAGGGGATGGCGCAGGGATTAAATCAGCCACCATTCAATTTGACGCGCCATTTGCTTATGGGTTTTTAAAGGCCGAGTCTGGTGTGCATCGTTTGGTTCGTATTTCACCTTTTGATAGCAATGCTAGACGTCATACTAGTTTTGCGTCTGTTTATGTGTATCCTTTAATTGATGACACCATTGAGATCACTGTGAACCCTGCAGATATTGAGTGGGAATTCTACAGAAGTGGAGGAAAGGGTGGTCAGAACGTCAATAAAGTGGAAACTGCTGTACGATTAAAACATGCTTCAGGTATCATTGTAGAATGTCAACAATCTAGAACACAAGGGGAGAATAGAGAGATTGCAATGAAGATGCTTAAGAGTAGATTGTATGAGGAAGAAATGCGCAAGAAGCAAGAAGCCTTAAATGCATCCAATGCTAATAAGAAAAAAATTGAATGGGGAAGTCAAATTCGTTCCTATGTATTCCATCCGTATAAAATGATCAAAGACCATCGAACGGATTATGAAGTTGGAAATGTTGGCCCAGTAATGGATGGAGAAATTGATGGTTTTATTAAAGCTTATTTAATGCTCGAAAAATCTGCAGAAGAAGAAGAAGAAGAAGAGTATTAATTTGCCTTGGGAGATAAGATATCAAATTTTGTTTTTGGTTTTAAATCCATCCACCATTTGAAATTATTGACTTTTAACTCAGCTATTGGAGTTTCAAATAATGGCGTCATTTTGCCTGTTAATTGATTGATGAAAACAATTTTCACAGGTTCATCATTGTTAAAATCAATGGTAATGATTTGCGCGTTAGAATGATTAACTCCAATGAATTTCTGGTCATTATCTGTGGCAAAATAGATATTCTCAGCACTTCCTTTTGTTTGCATTTGATGTATTTTGCCCTCTATAAAATCAACGATGATTGAATTGCCCTTTAGTTGATTATAATAGTCTGTACTATCTACCGGACTTATTGCAAGTGCATTATTGATCACCCTTAATTGTTCTGCCTTCTTGTTATTCAAATGCATGTAAATGGTGTCCCCTGTAATTTGGTTGTTATTGACCCAAAGTATAGGTTGGTTATGCAAACGAATTGTTGAATCTGCAAGCCCATAAAATAAACTATCTGCAATACCTTGCATAGAATCTGAATAAATTTTTACATGATGAAATGCTTCAAAGTATTTATTCAAACTAGAATCTTGTAATGGAACATATTTTGCCCTAACTTTTGGATTCGGTCTTTTTAAATCAGTTAATCTACCACTGTACAATGTATCAGCACTAATATACAATGTGTCTTTGGGTTGCTTGATCATTAAAGTTGGCAACTCTGTTGCTAATAAGATATCTTTTTTTCGATTGGTCTTAATATTATTGGCTAATAAATCAAAGCTTAAACTGTCTTTAGATTTATACAATGCATTACCTCTGAACTCACCTAATCCAAGTGAATCGTCTATGGCCATTTCATCTGCAATGAAAAAATAGCTACTATCATCTATCGACGATCTTTCGTACAAATAGCCTTTTCTACTGCCGATATTGTAATTGCCATTTATCGTTTTAATGACCCTAGAACCACTAATGATTTTTGAAGGACTGATGAAATTCGCTAATTGTGAATAGGTATTGTATTCTAATGTATCCGTAAAGATGCTATTGTCTGGATCAATCAAAGACACTTTATTTCTGAATATCACATCTCTAGTGATGCCATAATAAACACCTTCTGTGCTTTTTAAAACTGTTTTATTGCGAACAAGTTTGCCGCCTTTTTTATAGACGCCAATCTTTACTGCTACATCATAGTCTAAAGAATCGGTTGTCAAAGTACCACGACCATCCGTCAGTTTTACATGATTTCTGAGTTGTGCTTTTTTAGTATTTCCGTCATACTTTAAATAGTCTGCATAAGTATGAATAGAATCAGCATCATTGATATGCACTTTGCCAAAACCTTCCAAGCTATTTTTTGTTGCGTTGACAATAATACTATCTCCAAATAACAAAGTTGTTCCTTGCTTCACTTTCACATGTCCTACAAGGATTAAAAAATCTAAGCTATCTTGTTTCTTGATATTATAAGATTCTGCAGACAAGAATTCAATCAGTTTTCCTGTTGGGGCATTTGGTTTTACACTTGCAGTATCCTGACTATTGGCATGCAAAGTCAATAACAAGCATAAACTTAGAACGATATAAGAAAAGGATTTAATCATGCGCCAGGGTGTCCGATAATGGTTTAGCTAAAGGCGTTGATTTATCCTTTTTGCCAAAAACTGAAAGGCTTACATAACGTTTTGGGTGTACTTTAATATCATCCACTAAAGTGTTCACACTTTTAATAGTGCTTTGCAATTGTGTGTACATAGTTGGATCATTCAATAACTTAGCAGCTGTGCCATTGCCATTGTTTAATTTGTTGATGGTTGTATTTAATGCAATCAATGCTGTTTGAATGTCTTTAATAGTCTTATTTAAATCAGCGTCTTTAATTGACTTTGTTGTACTATCCAAATTGCTAAGGATATTAGAAATCTTTTGATTGTTCTGATTCAGATTTGCAGTAAAAGCATTCATATTATCTGCAGTTTTTGCAATTGAACCATTTTGTTTGTTCAACATGCCTTCTACAGACTGAATAGACTTATTTAAATTAATAGTAGTAGTTGAAAGGTTTTCAAGAATCACTTTAAAGTTTGCACGATTTTCTTCGTCCAATGTTTTGTTGACATTGCCTAAAACTTTTTCCAAAGAAGTGATGGTGTTTTTAATTTGTTCACCAAGTGGAGATAGGGTGTTCATAAAATCACCTAATAAACTGGCAGCAGGTGCTGTTTTAATGGTGTCTCCAGAATGGATCATCACAGTGCTATTGCCTGGTACAATATTAATAGCGTTGGTTCCTAATGGATTCTCTTGAATGGTAGCTACAGAGTTGGCAGGTATTTTGTACAATTGATTTAATTTAATACAAACCACTAATTCAGATAAATTGTCGTTCATATTTTCAATCTCAAATACAGTACCCACTTGAAAACCATTGACAAATACAGGGTTGGAAACAATCAATCCTTTTGTGTCCTTGTATTTTGCATATAGGAATGTCCCAGATTTAAAGAATGTTTTCCCTTTAAGAAAATTGAATCCTAAGATAATCAACGTGACAGCAATCACGGTTAAAGCACCCACTTTGGTTTCATTTGATACGCGCATAGGATTCATTACTTGAGTTGGATACAAATTTAGCTAAAATTTAGCCTAATTCGCATTTGCCTTTTGCTGATTCTCTAAAGAGTTCTTGTAACGTTGTAATGCCTTAGTAATGGCTTCACAGAGTTCATTTTGGCCATTTTCACTATTTAAGTACTCTTCTTCATCTGGATTGGAGATAAATCCAGTCTCAATCAAAACGGCTGGCATCGCAACTGCTTGTAAGACCCATATGCCTACCGGTCTTTGTTTTGCCTCTCTACTGACTCTTCCAGAAGCTTTAAATTCTTCCTCAATCGTCAAAGCTAAGCTTGCAGCTCTTTGGAAATATTGTTGTGCTAAGATGCTCGCCATCATTTTACGTGTTGGATCTATCTCAGATTCGTATTCTTTGATTTGTTTTAAGGAAACAGAGTCTAACTGCTCTACCACTTCATCTACCATCTCACTAGCAAGTTCTTTTCTAAAATCAGATTTGCCCACATTGTAAATAAAAGTTTCTGTGCCCATTGCTGTACTAGGCAAAAATGTAGTCTTATAGATTGGCACTTCTCTAGTTACTTTACGTTTTTTTCCTTTTTTCTTGACTGTATAAGTCTTGGTAGTATAACCAACCACTTCTTTGACCGATTTGCCTCTAGCAGAATTGGTGTGGATACATACAAATAAGTCTCCTTTAGCAGCATTGGCAATTTTAGCCTTTTCCACCACTGAGTGATAAATATCTGTTGTTCGAGTCATCACAACTTCGACATCTGGCATGGCTTGTTTAATAAAGGCCTCCAATTTTAAAGAAATAGCCAAAGAAACAGCTGCTTCAGTGGAATATTTGCCTTTTGAACCTATGTCCGTACCACCATGACCAGGGTCAATGACAATACGTTTTAATGATTTTGCGGGTGTTTGAGCCTGTAGACCATGTCCAAGACTACTAAAAAGGGCAATTAGACTAAAACTAAATGCTAAAATCATTCTATTTTGCTTCATAATCAGTTCCTTAACATTGTTTTACTTTATTTTTGCAGGAGTGAACCTAGCAGGATACAAAAATAACGCAAAAACGACCCTTTCTATTGTTAAAATGCTCATTTTAACGATATTAATTTCTGCTATTCAGTCAAATTTATTTGCTCAGACGGATACTGCATCCAAAAAGAAGATCCTGCTATCCAAAGACAGTATAGATGCCACTATCAGTTATAATGCCACAGATTCGGGTGTTATGATGCTAAAATCAAAGACTTTCTTTTTATATGGGGATGCAAAAACAACCTATAAAACAGCGCAATTAGCTGCTGGAAAAATCATATTTGACCAGGAAACACAGAACATTACTGCTTATGGAGCCAAGGATACAACAGGGAATTTAAAAAGCAAGCCCCAGTTTAAAGAAGGAGATTTAAATTCTACCAATGATTCAATTTTCTATAATCTTCAATCTGGGAAAGGCTTAACAAAGAATAGTAATTTTCAGCAAGGTGAAATTTTTGTTCAGGCCGCTGCAATGAAGAAGGTGAACCCAACAGATGCATTTGCATGGAAAGCAAGATTTACTACTTGTAATTTAGATGAGCCACATTTTGCATTTAGAACCAATAAACTTAAAATTGTCACGAATAAAATTGGCGTTTCTGGCCCTGCATTCCCTGAATTTGAAGGTGTACCTATGCCAATTGGTATTCCATTTGGCATTTTTCCATTGAATAAATCTGGAGGCCAATCTGGTTTAATGGCGCCTGCTTTTACTTCTAGTGAAGATTTTGGACTTGGTTTTGAAGGGATAGGGTATTATAAAGTCATCAATCAACATATGGATGCCACTGTAAGGTCAAATATCTATTCTTATGGTGGTTGGAATCTAAATATCAATAGTAAGTATATACAACGCTATAAATTCTTAGGAAATTTTAATTTAAGCTTACAAAATACAAGAGCACTCAATAGGAATAATCGTATTGCGGATGAATTTACTGGAGGAAGAACTTATATGTTGAACTGGTCTCATTCAATGGATCCCAAAGCAAGACCAGGAACTAGTTTCACAGCAAATGTGAATTTTGGAAGTACTAAGTACAATCGAAATTTATTGAACAACGCTACGCAAAATTTTCAGAATCAAATTAGTTCTTCCGTTTCTTATAGTAAGTCATGGAATAATAAATACAATTTATCAGTCAACTTAACTCATAACCAAAACAACAATCTTGGTTTAGTCAATATGAGTTTGCCGAATATCAACTTCAATGCATTAACGGTTTATCCATTTCAGTCTAAAGATCAGGTTGGAGCAGGAAAGTGGTATGAGAAATTAGGAATCGGATATAATGGTAGCATGCAGAATCAATTGTCTTTTTATGATTCTTCTTTTAGTATTAGACGCATATTAGATACCATGCAATGGGGAGCTAACCATAGTATTCCAATTACTTTGTCCCTTCCATCATTAGGCCCAATCACTGTATCTCCAAGTATTTCTTTGGAAGAAAAATGGTTTGGTCAACAAAATATAAAGTCTTGGAATAGTCAATTGCAAAAAGTAGATACTACAATCAATAGAGGATTTTATAGAGCTACTCAAATGAGTTTCGGTTTAGGAACAGCTACGAGAATTTTCGGCACCTATAAATTTAAAAAAGGAAATATCAAAGCCATTCGTCACGAGATAAGACCAACAGTTTCTATCAATTATAAACCTGATATGGCGAAGGCTTACCATTATGCTACACAGGTGGATACAAGCGGAAGGATGTATCGTTTCTCTAAATATGACGGCAATGGTTTGGGAGGCGCATTTAGCGAAGGCAGGTTCGGTGGCATGGGTTTTGGAGTAGATAATTTCTTAGAAATGAAAGTAAAAGACAAGCAAGACACCAGTGCTGATGTTTTTAAAAAGTTCAAATTAATTGAAGGTTTTGGATTTAACTCAAGTTATAATTTCTTGGCGGACAGTTTTGCATTAGGCGGATTTAATCTTTATGCCAGAACTACTTTGTTTGAAAAATTAAATATCACCACTTCATTTAGCTTAGATCCATATGCAACAGATTCAAAAGGGTTTAGAGTGAATAAATTAGCGATAGATCCAACTAGACTAAAGTTCGGTAGTATCACCAACGGTGGTGTGTCTTTCTCCACTTCTTTTGCTAGTAAATCAAAAGATAAAAACAAGGATCAAAAAAAGAGTATTCCACTTGATCCATTCATGACGCCAGACGAGCAACAGCGTCAGTTATTGTATGTTAAAGCTAATCCAGCTGAATTTACAGATTTCAATACACCATGGTCATTGAATTTGTCATATTCATTCCAATTCTCTAAAACCATTAAGCCCGACTATTCTGGGTTTAGATTACAAACCTATTCCACCTTAAATTTAACAGGTGATTTTAGTGTTTCTCCAAAATGGAAAGTGGGTGGAAGTAGTTATGTGGATTTATCTAAATTCTCTGTGCAACAATTGAGTATGTTTATCACAAGAGAAATGCATTGCTGGCAATTAGCAATCAATGTCATGCCAATTGGTATTTACCGTTCTTTTAGCATCACTGTGAATCCTAAATCAGGCATCCTAAGAGACCTTAAAATTAACAGAAGTAGGACTTTCTCTAATTCAACTTATTAAGCCGGATTGTATTTAAGGTAGTGCGCCGCCATGGTGTCAAAAGCCAGTTTTTTTAAGGACTCAACTGTATGCCCTTCAGTAGAAATTGGTGCTAATATATCCATCTGAATTTTACCAGGCCTAAAACACATTGTTGGATATGCGGGTAATATTTTTTTTGTGTTTAATAAGACGACGGGAACGATTGGTTTTTGCGTATCAATCGCTAATTTAAATGCCCCATCATAAAACGACTTCAAAGGAGCACTCGTTTTATTTCTTGTCCCTTCTGGGTAGATTAACATGTCTAATCCTTTGCCTAAAACTCTTTTCATTTCCTCAAAACTTGCTCTTCTACTTTGATTGTCTTTTCTATCAACAATGACAGATCCAAATTGGTACACCCAACCAAAAATGGGTACATATATAAAGCTTTTTTTAGCAATTGTTTTATTCGCTCTTGGTAAAAAAGGTGTACTTACTGGTACATCAATTAAACTATTGTGGTTGCAGATGACTATTGCAGGTTCTAAACCATCGAAATAATGCTTGCCTGTCACACTGAATCTACAACCCGCCAATGTCAAGAATAAGCCCATCCACATTCTTGATATCAGCCTATGCCATCTTGTTTTATTTGGCTCTGCTAAAAAAAAACAGGGTAGGTAGAACCATATAAAAATAAACATGGTTGAGGCAAAAACATGTAATGCCCAAAATGCCAAAATGCGGCCTATAAATAATTGAATCTTTTTTATCATATTATAATGACCAATCGATTGGGTCTTTTTTAACTTGAGTTAAGTATTGATTTGTAGCACTAAAATGTTTGCAACCAAAGAATCCATTATATGCACTTAATGGAGAAGGATGTGCAGCTTTTAATATTTTATGTTTTGTTGCGTCAATCAAAATTTGTTTTTGTGTTGCGTAATTCCCCCATAAAATAAATACGAGTTCAGATTTTTCATTCGATAATAATTTGATTAAATCATCGGTGAATTGAGTCCATCCAATTTTACTATGGCTGCCAGGTTCATCTGCTCTTACTGTAAGGACAGAGTTGAGTAATAAAACACCTTGTTTTGCCCAATGGGTTAAATCCCCTGTAGTAGGTATTGGCATCCCAATATCTTTATTTAATTCTTTATAAATATTCAATAAGGAAGGTGGAATTTTACATTCAGTAGGTACAGAAAAGCTTAGGCCCATTGCTTGACCAGGTTGGTGATAGGGGTCTTGTCCAAGGATCACCACTTTGACTTGATCAAATGGGGTTTGATTAAATGCATTGAAAATCAAACTGCCTTTAGGATAAATCGTCCTGTTTAAAGCTTTTTCGGTTTTAAGATGTGCGGTGATCTGTTTAAAATAGGGACGCTCAAATAAGGGCGCCAATGCTTTTTTCCAACTGTCTTCTATTTTAACCTCCATAATCACTAAATTACATCTTTTAGTTATAAAATTGTCTGTTTGATATGAAAAAGGGGCTGCTGTTCGTTTCATTTTTTGTCTTATACATTGTCTTGCATGCTAAGCCAATGTTAGCTGACACTGCGTTGAACCAGAGGATGAAGCTCTTAAATTTGATTGCAGACTTGCAAACTAAAAATGATGCATCAGGATTAAATGGTGCATTCCCATCCTACAGGAAATATTTTTATAGCAGTCATTTGAAACAGGAAGACAATGTATTTTTTACAGCTTTAATCCTTTTTAATATTGGACAGTTTAAGGACAAAATGATGCCAGAGGAATTTACATTATTCAATAAATGTAAATCTAGGGCAATCATTTATATGGATCGCTTCAAAAATCAAAACAACCATTTGACCTATAATTTTTGGCCAAGAAATCCACCTCAAATATTTCCGAATGGTGGATGGTTAAATTTATTCAACAAGCAGTTTGCATTGGCTGATGATATTGATGATGCATCAATTAGTGTATTAGCAATTGGGGTGAATGATTCAATTGCGATGGCAATGCAATCAAAATTTGATCATTACAGCGTGGGTAAAATAAAGCGCAATCGTAGTTTTTACAGACAGTTTAAAAATAGACCTGTATATAGTACATGGCTTGGTCATAAAATGCCCAAAGATGTGGACATGTCTGTGCTTTCAAATGTTTTATTAATGCATACGCTGGCTAAAATTCCTTTGAATGCAACAGACTCTGCAAGTTTTGATTTGATTGTGGATTTGATCAAGGCGAATAAACATTTAAATGACCCGAAGTATGTGTCTCAGCATTATGCTAATACTGCAACTATTTTATACCATGTTGCTAGGTTAATGTATTTTACAGATTACCCTGCATTATTGGCTTTGAAGCCTATATTAATTGATCAAGCATCCACTTTATTGAAGTCTTCAAAATATCCTTTAGAACAATTATTGCTTCAAAATAGTCTTTTAAGATTAGGTGTGAAGCCTGAACCTCTTTCATTTGATAGTACTAGTTTGTCAATAAATAATTATCCTTATTTCGTTGCCAATATCGCATCTGTACTGAATAATCCTTTTAAGAGAATTGTTAATCAATCGAATATTGTGCGTTTTGATTATTATTCCTATGCGTTTAATTTGTCCTTGATGTATGAAAATTGGCTGTTGAGGGGTGAGTAATTTTTCCAATGGATTACCTCCCTTCGGTCAGTGATCCCTTTGATGACTTTCATCAAAGGATTGCCGTCGTTGCACTCCGGCTTCCTTTTGGGGATCTTACCCAAAGCTAAAGGGATTACCTCCCTTCGGTCGGTGATCCCTTTAGTGACTTTCATCAAAACCTTTCAAAAGTACGCCTAGCGTACTTTTTGCTTTTTTAACGCTCATCGGTTTACGAAAGCGAGGATTTAAGAGCACATTCGCTTCGCTCATTATGGTCTAAGCGTCGTCTTTGTTTAGAAGCAAGCTTCAAACAAATCCTCCACTTATCCCAACCACTTCGTGGTGCTCTTTCGACACCGCTTCGCATTAAAAAAGCCTGTCACTTTCGTGACAGGCTTTGTGATTCGGATTGGATTCGAACCAATGGCCCTCATCTTAGAAGGATGACGCTCTATCCAGCTGAGCTACCGAACCATCTTCCCCCCCAATTCAAATAATCTCCTTGGGGTTGCAAAATAAAGATAATTTGAGCGTTTTTCAAAGAAATTTTAGCTCAAATTGATCTAAATCAATCCGTTGCTATTAAATCTCTAATCACCACACTTGCAACTGTACAGCCAAAAATAGCTGGCATGTAGCTCAAAGTGCCAATTATAGACTTTTTAGGGAATGCTTTTTCTGTTACAATGATTTTATCCTGGTCTGCTTTTTCTGGGCTAAATACCACTTTTAAGCCTTTCTTAATGCCTAAAGATTGAAGTCTTTTTCTTACATATCGGGCTAAATTACAGATATAGGTTTTAGAGATATCTGTTACTTTTATTTGACTTGGATCCACTTTACCACCGGCACCCATAGAACTTACAATGGGTAAATTCCGGTCTATACAGCCCTTGATTAAGAAGGTCTTTGCCGATAAGGTATCAATACAATCTACTACATAGTCCCATTTTGTACTATCCAATATGTCTCTGGTTAGATCCTCTTTGATGAATATTTCTAAAACAGTCAAATCCAATTCAGGGTTGATATCTTTCAATCTTGCGCCAAGTACCTGGGCTTTGGGCATGCCTGCTGTCGAATGTAATGCAGGGATTTGTCTATTGATATTGCTTGGGTCAATGGTGTCGTTGTCCACAATGGTCATCTTACCAACACCAGCTCTTACGATCATTTCGGCACAAATTCCGCCAACACCACCTAGGCCAACTATTAATACATTTTTACCCATTAAGGAATTTATGCTTTCAGCGCCTAACATCAGTTCAGTTCTACTCATCCAATAGGGTATCATAACGTATCTTTATGCTGCAAAAATCATAAAACCATGTCTATTTCAAAAATCTTTTTTGGGTGCTTCATTTTTATCAGCACAAGCTTGTCTGCACAGTATCAGATTCAAGAGTTGACTACACAAAAAGGGGTAAGTATCCGAAGTTTATCAGTGCCCTCCTCACAAGTTATTTGGGCTAGTGGATCGAAAGGCATGATTGCAAAATCGATTGATGAAGGAAAAACATTTGAGTGGTTGCAAGTAAAAGGATTTGAAAAAAGAGATTTTAGGGCAATGCATGCATGGAATGACCAAGAAGCAATTATTGTTGCTGTATCTGCGCCTGCAATTATTTTAAAAACAAAAGATGGAGGCCTTAATTGGTATCAAGTGTATGAAAACAAGGATACGGCAATGTTTTTGGATGCCATACATTTTAAGGATGATTATAATGGCACTATTATTGGTGATCCAATAGACGGAGTCATTTTTATGTTGACAACAAATAATAGGGGAGAGCATTGGGCTAAAGTGCCAACAACTAATTTCACTTCAACTTTAAAAAATGGAGAAGCTTTTTTTGCGTCAAGTAATTCTAATTTAGTGCAAGTAGGACTAAATCAATTATTAGTTACAGGGGGATTAACAAGTAGATTATGGATCAATGGTGTCGCTAAGGATATGCCAATTATACAAGGCACCAATTCAACTGGAGCCAATAGTATTGCAGTGTCTCCTAATCAACAAAAATTGATCATAGTTGGTGGTGATTTTACACAAGACAAAAAATCTGAAGCAAATATTTTGGGATATAAATTATTACTAGAACCAAAATCAGACTACAAACATTTAACCCAAAAGAAGTTACTATTACAACCACTAACATTAGCATCGCCCAATGGATACAAGTCTTCTGTTGAATTTATCAATAATCGACTGATCATTACTTGCGGTACTTCTGGAGTGGATATCTCAACAAACAGCGGAAAATCTTGGCAAAAGATCAGTGATCATTCTTTTCATGTTGTAAAAAAACAAGCCAATCGAAATGGGGCATATTTAGCAGGGTCTGGTGGAAGAATTGCGTACATAAAATTCAAATAAATTAGACAGTTTTTACTGAATGCGAAATTTTAACAGTCCAGCAGTAAATATTTTAGGGTTCTTTCTTAACTTAGAGTAAGGATGAAAAAGTATCAAGCAATAATATCATTTGACATGGACGAGGAGTTCATGACGCTGGTGCCCCCTCATAGAACCTATATCAATTACTTATTGAACAAGGGGATTATTGAGACCTATTCTGTTAGTATGGAATCCCAACAATCTTGGATTACTGTCAATGCCTATTCTAAAACCGAAGTAGAAGATGTCCTTCAAAAATCCCCATTATCTAAATATTGGAGCTTCGAAATAGTAGAATTATTTGTTTATGATAGCCAGTCAAACAGGCTTCCAGCGGTTCAATTAAATTAATTCAACTTTTTTTTGGGAAATTGAAAATACCCCCTTAAATTTGCACTCCTTAAGGGAGCATAGCTCAGTTGGTTCAGAGCATCTCGTTTACACCGAGAGGGTCCGCGGTTCGAGCCCGTGTGCTCCCACAGAGTAAAGTCCTCAACATTTGTTGGGGACTTTCTTTTTATATCCATGAGCAGTTTTAGGGATTATTGGACTAAAGTTTTACGAGTTTAACTGCCTGTACAGTTCCATCTACAACAGCAACCAATACATAGTTTCCGGGTACAAAATTTGCACCAAATGTATAAGATACATTGGAACGGCCTTGTGCTGAATAGACAAGTTGTCCAAAACTATTGTAGACATTTAAATTCATCGTCACGTAGCTTCCTCTGTATTTTATGGTACTTACTGTAAAACTTGTACTAGATGGATTTGGAGCTACTTTTAAAGATAATTTTCTATCAGGATTATTTGTAATTGATGTAATTGCTAGATTAACTGTTTGAGTGGCAATACATCCATTTGCATCTTTTGCTGTGATTATGTATATACCTGGAGAAACATTTGGAAAAATATTAGAGGATTGAACTGTCCCATTATTTATTTGATAAGTAAATGGAATTGTTCCCCCTGTAGTTGAAACATATAATGTAGTTGTTAGGTTATAGGTTGTTATAATGCCATATCCAATAGACAATGTCAATGAATCAGGTTGTTTCAGTGTAATAGAAATCGATTTTTGTGTACCCATAGCATCCGTTACACTAAAAACATAATTTCCTGCTGTACGTAAATAATCACCTGTTCCAATATATGGAGGAACACCCCCAATGGCATTAATATGTATATAAGCGGCACCGCCATAACAATTAATACGATCTAGAGTTGCTTGTATATTTAAAACTGGCGTTGTATCTGTATATTGGTATTCCAAAATTCCTATATCAGGTGATCCAATAATTGGATTATTAATAAAATCTTTATCGAGACCAACATTTACACCATGGTCGATTGCTATGGAATTACTTGCCAACCTAAAATCCCAATTTTCAGGATCACCAGTGGTATCAGAAAATATAGGGAAGGTATTTGAAAAAAAAAATTCAGCATTGTCAATAGGCATTCCAACAATACCATTTTTAATGTAATAGATATTATTGGTATGAATAAGTTTACTAATATCTTGATTGCTATTGATAACATTTTCTCCAGTAGTTAACCAAATAACATTGTTTTTAATGACTACCATATCAATATTAATGGGATCGGAGTACCAGAACAAAGCTCTAACAGAACTAAATTGCTTCTTTGTTTCTATGATAATATTATTGTAGAATTTTAAATTTTCGATTCGGATTGAAAAGCTATTTACTTTATTATGAAATGTGCCAGTTTGACCACAATTAATTATTTTATTATAAGCGATTAAATTATTGTTTGATAATCCATTAGAATTACTGCCAATTTCAATAAATCCATTACAATTTATTGCGGTATTGTATAAGATTACATTATCACTTATTGTTGCGCCGAAAAATTCAACTGCACCTCCATCAAATCCATAATCATAACTTGTTGCCCAGCAGTCTTCCATTTTATTATTAGTAATGTTATTATTAGAACTCCCAATGACCATTGCATTGGCACCATAATCATCATCACCTCCGACAGTGTTTCTTACTGCTCTTAGATTATGTAGATAATTCGAGTAAATAGTGGTGTAATCTGATCCTGCTTGTGCTGCAATTGCAATTCCAACAAGTGTAATTTCACAATGTTTAATAGTGCAATATGGTGCGTTTTGTAAAACTATTGCATAACTAATTTTAGCGAGTATACTATGATCGCTTGTTGACATTGTTTTGTCTATAATTTTTAATCCATCAATCACAATATATTGTCTATTGGTAATTGTAATTATATCAGAAGCACTATATGTAAGTTCTGGCATATTACCTGTTCCATATGTACTATATACAATTGGTTCAATTGCATTTCCAGATGCATTTATTATTAGTCTCCCAAATAAAGATTGACCTCTTTTAAACAAGACAGAATCGCCTGGCAATAAACCCATTGTGCCAGCATTGACTTGACTGATTGTTTTCCAGGGATTAACAAAAGACCCATTTGTTATTGTCGAGGTGGACGATGGATCAACATAATAATTTTTGGCAAATGCAGTTGCATTGAAACATAATAAAAAAAGGCTATAATAAATCCATATTATGAATGTGTTTCGCTTATGTTTTAATTTTGGATACATTGGGTAGTCTTTGTAGATGTAAATAGTCCCTAAATTAGCTGGATGCTACAATTGTTTGTATGATTTCAATTTGTAACCCGGATGATTGTAGTTAGTAAAATATGCAGTAAGTTTGTTGCTATGCAAGTATTTACATCTCCTCGAAAAATTATCATTACCTGTCATAAATGGTTAGCACCTTCATTAAATAAAGAAGTACTTGCCTTAGGTTTTACAGTAGATCGTGTTTTTCAAACTGGTGTTGAATTAACTGGCACTGTTCAAGATTGTATTCGTTTGAATTTAAACCTTCGTTGTGCAAGTCAGGTGATGTACTCTATAAAGTCTTTTATTTGCAATGATCCAGATGAATTGTATAAAAGTTTAGTAACAATTCATTGGGAAAAATTAATAGATCCTAAGGGCTATTTTTCTGTAACAAGTAATGTTTTTCATCCAAGTATATCTACCAATTTGTTTTCTAATCTTCGTGTTAAAGATGCTATTGTAGATAGGATGAGGGATACAACAAATTTAAGACCTACAACTGGGTCAACATTATCAGGAGCTGTAGTTTACTTGTTTTGGAAACATGACGAGGCTGAAGTGTTTTTAGATACTTCCGGTGAGTCTTTGGCAAAACATGGTTATAGAAAATTACCTGGTAAGGCTCCTATGTTAGAAGCTTTGGCTGCTGCAACCATTCTTTCAACTAAATGGGATCAGGCTTCTTTATTTGTAAATCCAATGTGTGGATCTGGTACTTTAGCCATTGAAGCTGCTTTGATTGCAACCAACAGGGTTCCAGGATTGCTAAGAGAAAATTATGCTTTCATGCATTTGTTAGGGTATAAGGATAGCATGTATTATAATGAAAGACTTAAATTAGATGATCAGATTAAGCATGTCTCTGGATTAAAAATCATTGCTTCAGATATTAGTAAACAAGCCATCGATATTGCTAAAATAAATGCTAAAGCTGCTGGAGTAGAAGACTTGATTGAATTTCAAGTAGTTGATTTTGAAAAAACGAAAATGCCTGAACCTACTGCAAATGCAGTAATTATGTTCAACCCTGAGTATGGAGAAAGATTGGGAGAAGAGATTGAATTAGAAGCGACATATGCAAGGATGGGGGATTTTATGAAAAATCAATGCAAGGGAATGACTGGTTATATTTTTACTGGTAATCTTGAATTGGCTAAAAAAATCCGCCTAAAACCAAGTAGAAGAATTGAATTCTTTAACGCCACTATAGATTGCAGGTTATTGGAATATGAATTGTATGCTGGCACAAAACGTACCGACAAATTAGTGGTTGAATAAACGGACTTATTGATATAAAAGAAATGGTTCCATTTCTTGATACCAATGGTTCACCCTTAATAATTTTGACATTTGTTGTAACCAATCTTTTAAGTGCAATTCAAATAATTGCTCTGCATTTGGGATACCTAACAATTTAGATAAATGGTGTTCACCTGTTTTATTATGCTCGGTAGGATAGGGTGCCCATTTAAATTCAATTGGATGTATATCCTTAATTAATTTTAAAAGGATCAATCCATTCATGACCGCTTTGTAATTGTTGGGCTCTTTTACCTTTAAGCGGATAGCTTGTTGTAAAGGTTCTATTTTTAAATCGTCTCCAAGTACTTGATTTAATATTGCTGTTAGTGTTTCTACTTTTAGCCAAGAAGCGCCAACCCATTCAAAAGAGAATGCGGTGTCTCTTCCAATAGACACATTTGTGGCTTCAAAAAAGCATAAACCTGGATACAATAAACAGGACTCAAAATTTTGAATTGCAGGTGAGGTTTTAATCCATGGCAAACCCCAATCAAAAAATGTATTGTTTCTTTTCCATCCTGCACATGGTATAATTTCAAGAGCTGCTTTCCAATTGTGTTTATGATTAAAATAACGTGCAAGTTCTCCAAATGTAGATTGGTGTTTTATAGGGATGCTAAATCTGCCAATGAAACTACTTACTTCTAGATCTAACATAGGGCCTTCAACCAAATCAAAATTGCCAGATAATGGATTGGGTCTATCCAGGATCACAATTTTTTTATTGTATTTCCCAGCAGCTTCTACCAAATAAGACATTGACCATAGATAGGTATAAAATCTGGTACCTGCATCTGGAACATCAAAAAGTAACACATCAATCCCCTCAAGATCCTCAGCTGCTGGTGCAAATTTTTTGCCATACAAACTTGTAATAGGCAAACTCGTGATTGGATCTATCTGATCCTTCATAAATGCACCGTCTTTACCATTGGTATCTATTCCATGCTCAGGTGAAAATAAATGAACAAGATGATAATCATTATCAATCAATGCCTTTCTGCTTGGTATGCCATTCCATGTTTTAGCAGCATCATTGGTTAGCAAACCAATACGTTGCTGCTTCCATGACGGAACTTGAATCAATAATTGATCTATACCAAAACGGACAGACATATTATATTATTTTGTAATAAAAGTAAAACTAGTATCTTTTTTTAAAGTTTCAATCACATTGAAAATAATAGGACAGCGATCGTAATGCATGAAAGTCGTGAATAAACGCTTATTAAAATCAGGTACATGAAAAGCAGGAAACTCCTTACAACCCGCAAATCGATGACTATACACTGTGCAACTATTGTCTTTTAAGAAATGGCAAGGTATCGCATTGATGACCATATTGCCAGATTCTCCTTTTGAAAGGTATTTTTCATCAAATTCAACTCTATTTTGACCTAAATGAGCTGCTAAATTGTTGGCTTCGTCTTCATCTATATTGACCATCAAGCTTTTACAACAATTACCACAGTCCGTACATTCAATCTTTGGCGAAATGGTTTCAGATAGCTCAAAAACAGCTTTATCAAGTGATTGGCTGTCTAATTCTCTTAAAAATGACTGAAATTCATCATTTTCAGCAGCTAATTCAACTGCTTTTGACTTAATATAGTCTAAATCTACGATTGGGTATGTGGTCTGATTTTTGATAATTCAAAGATAAGAAAATAATCTTTTATCCACATAATCCCCTTAAATGGCTAAAACAGGCGCTTGGGTATTAGATTTGCAAACTTACGAGGGCATTTTGTGCCCATAAAGCATTGATAACTATGGCAGAAGTAAAAATACCGGCAGAATATAACGAAGACTCCATCAGATCCCTAGATTGGAAAGAACATATTCGACTTAGACCTGGTATGTATATCGGTAAATTAGGTGACGGTTCGGCACCTGATGATGGTATATATGTATTGATCAAAGAGGTCATTGATAACTGTATTGATGAACATACCATGGGATATGGTAAACAAGTAGAAATTGCTATTCAAGATAAAACTGTAACCATTCGAGATTACGGTAGAGGTATCCCTTTGGGAAAGATTGTAGATGTAGTTAGTAAGATCAATACGGGTGCAAAATATGATAGCAAAGCATTCCAAAAATCTGTTGGTTTAAATGGTGTTGGTACAAAAGCAGTGAATGCATTAAGTGATGATTTTGAAGTGACTGCTTATAGAGAAGGAAAACAAAAATCTGCTAGTTTCAAACGTGGTCAATTAATCGAAGAATCTAAGGAAAGTAAAACCACTGAACCAAATGGTACCTTGGTGGTGTTCACGCCTGATGCAACGATTTTCAAGAACTACCATTTCATTTATGAATACATTGAAAGTCAACTTTGGAATTATTGTTATTTAAATGCTGGTTTAACTATCCATTTCAATGATAAAAAATACATTAGTAAAAATGGTTTATTGGATTTACTAGAACGTAAGACCAATCCAGATGAATTAAGGTATCCAATTATTCATTTGAAAGGAGAGGATATTGAAGTGGCTGTTTCTCATAACAACGATTATGGAGAAGATATATTCTCTTTTGTAAATGGACAGTATACCACTCAAGGGGGTACACACCAACAAGCTTTTAGAGAAGCTTATGTTAAAGTGATTCGTGATTTTTATAAGAAAGATTATGAGGCATCAGATATCAGAACAAGTATTGTAGCTGCAGTATCTGTTCGTGTGCAAGAACCTGTGTTTGAGAGTCAAACGAAGACTAAACTTGGTTCACAGAATGTAGCAGATGGTGGCCCAAGTATGAAGAATTTTGTAACTGAATTTTTGGCTAAAGAACTAGATAATTTTTTACACAGAAATCCTTCGGTTGCAGATGCACTTAAGAAAAGAATTGAGCAAAATGAGCGTGAGCGTAAAGAATTAGCGGGCATTAAAAAACTAGCCAATGAACGTGCGAAGAAAGCCAATTTGCATAATAAAAAACTGAGAGATTGTAGAGTGCACTTGAACGATGAAGTGCCTAATAAAAATAAAGAAATATTTATTTCGACTCAGCAAAACAGCACTTTGTTTATTACCGAGGGAGACTCTGCAAGTGGTAGTATTACAAAATCTAGAAATGTAGACACACAGGCTGTGTTTAGTTTAAGAGGTAAACCATTGAATGCTTTTGGGCTTACTAAAAAAGTGGTTTATGAGAACGAAGAGTTCAATCTTTTACAACATGCTTTGAATATTGAAGATGGTTTAGAGGGATTACGTTATAACAATATTGTAATAGCAACAGATGCCGATGTGGATGGTATGCATATTCGTTTATTGATGTTGACTTTCTTTTTACAATTCTTCCCTGATTTAGTAAAAAGAGGCCATGTTTTTGTTTTGGAAACACCATTATTCCGTGTTAGAAATAAACAAAAAACAATTTACTGTTATGATGAATCAGAAAAACAAAAAGCTATCACAGAATTAGGAAGCAAACCTGAAATTACTCGATTCAAAGGATTGGGTGAGATCAGTCCAGAAGAGTTTGGGAAATTCATCAATGCAGATATTAAATTAGCTCCAGTTATTTTAGAACAAGGGGATCATATTCAACATTTGTTAGAGTATTATATGGGTAAGAATACCCCAGAAAGACAGGAGTTTATTATCAATAATTTAAAAGTTGAACTAGATAAAGCAAATGATACACATAGTATTTAACACAGCAGATATAGCTGCATTAGAAGCTGCTATTGAATTAGATGAAACCTTAGCAGGCAAGATCATTGAAATAAAGGACGACTATGCAGTTGGGCCAATATTAAATATCTATGAAACAGAAGGATATCAAGTTCGAAGAGATTGGTGGAAGAATGTATTATCAAATTCTCCATATGAAGATCAATTAGATATAGTGGACGATAAATTAACAGTACATCATCTACTTACATCATTAAATCATGATGAAAATGAAATGATTTGGATTTGGATGGGACAAAATGTACATGATGTTTGTGGTTACTACTGGTTAATGAGTCAGTTTAAAGAATACCAAGGTAGAATTCATGTATTGTACTTGAATAATTTACCATTCTTAAATGAAAAAGGACAACTGTTTTATCCAACACATTTAAGTCAGATTCAACCTAAAGAATTTTTGAAAGCTAAAAAATTAGCAAGACCAATTACTTTAAGTGAATTTGAATTAGACCCAGATGAGTGGAAGAAATTGTGTAATGAGAATGAGGGCGTTCGATTCTTAGATGGAGGCAAGAAGATTTTAAGTATGGGCATTGGTTATTACGACAAAGAAATTCTTTCATTGTTGACTAAGAATGCACAAAAACTTTTAAGTGCAGTCACAAATATTACAGGGAAGATGAAAATTAAAACGGGGGATGCATTTATTGTATTTCGATTAAAAGCGATGGAAGAAGAAGGTAAATTAGTGATTGCAGGTGATTGGGATAAGGGTTGGAAGGATATGGTGGTACAAATGCCTGGTGGGTCTGCAGTTGTAGCTGAAACAGAAGCATAAAAAATTCAATCATGTCTGTACAAATACAATCAATTGATATTAAAGCAGTGGATGAGCGTGGTGCCCTTCACTATTTTAGTACAGACAGGACAGGTGAGTTTTTATTGGTTTATCGCTATGCAGGAACAGTGAGTGGTCAGCATTACCATTTAGGAATTTCGGCAGGCAAAAATCCAGAAGATATGCTTTTAGTGCAAGGTAAAGCAAGATTGCACTGGATAGATTTGAAGACAAAAGAAGAAGAAACAGTTGAATTGGTTGCGCCAGTTAGAGTGAAAATCCCTGCCAATATTTGGCATGAATTAACTGCAATCACAGATATTGTTTTTATTGAATTAAATAGTTTAAGTGACGGAAGTGAAGATACACATCGGATCTAGTAGTTACGAATTAGTATAGTTATGGCAAAAGAGAAAAATTTAAGTAGGGTAACAGAAAATGAATCAGGTGTTCAAGGACAGTATAAAAACTGGTTCTTGGATTATGCTTCTTATGTTATTCTTGAAAGAGCAGTACCAGCAATAGAAGATGGTTTGAAACCAGTGCAGAGAAGAATCCTACATGCCATGAAAGAAATGGATGATGGAAGATTCAATAAGGTGGCAAATATTATTGGACAAAGTATGCAATATCATCCACATGGTGATGCAAGTATTGGTGATGCTTTGGTGAATATTGGGCAAAAGAATTTATTAGTAGAAACCCAAGGTAACTGGGGAGATGTTCGAACAGGGGATTCTGCAGCTGCGTCTCGTTATATTGAAGCTAGATTAAGCAAGTTTGCTTTAGAAGTTGCATTTAATGCTAAGACAACTGAATGGGCCTTAAGTTATGATGGTCGTAAAAATGAACCAGTGACTTTGCCAATGAAGTTTCCATTATTATTAGCACAAGGTGCTGATGGTATTGCTGTGGGGTTGTCTACCAAAATTTTACCTCATAACTTTAATGAATTACTTGAGGCAAGTATTAAATATTTAAGAGGACGTAAGTTTGAATTATTGCCGGATTTTCAAACAGGAGGCATGATTGATGCTTCTGCATACAATGATGGTAAACGTGGTGGAAAAGTAAGGGTTCGAGCACATATTGAAGAACTTGATAAGAAAACCTTAGTCATTAAAGACGTGCCTTACGGAGTTACAACAACTCAATTGATGGAAAGTATTACCAAGGCGAATGATCAAGGTAAAATTAAAATCAAAAAAGTAACGGATGTTACTGCAGCACAAGTAGAAATACAAATTGACTTAGCGACAGGTATTTCTCCAGATATCACAATTGATGCTTTATATGCCTTTACAGATTGCGAAATTAGCTTGTCTCCAAATGCTTGTGTGATTGTAAATCAGCGTCCACAGTTTCTTGGTGCTAGTGATTTATTACGTCATTCTGTAGACCATACTAAGTCATTGTTAAAAGCTGAACTAGAAATTCATTTACAGGAATTGTTAGATAAATGGCATTTTACAAGTTTAGAAAAAATATTCTTCGAAGAAAAAATTTACCAAGAACTAGAAAAGAAACACCTTAATTGGGATAAAGTTATAGACGCTATTGATAAAGCTTTCGAGCCATTTAAAAAGAAATTCAAAAAGCCAATTGAGCGTGCAGATTTATTAAAATTGACTGACAAGCCAGTTAGAAGAATATATAAATTAGATATTGAAGACTTAATTGCGCAAATTAAATCTATTGAAGAAGAGATCAAAGAAGTCAAACATAATCTTGAGAATCTTGTAGATTATGCAGTAAGTTATTATGAGAATTTACAGAAAAAATACGGCAAGGGTAAGGAGCGTAAAACTGAATTAAAAGAGTTCGACACCATTCAAGTAAAGCAGGTTGCAATCGCAAATACAAAATTGTACATCAACAGAGCTGAAGGATTTGTTGGAACTAGTTTAAAGAAAGACGAATTCCTTTGTGATTGTACAGACTATGATGACATCATTGCCTTTACAAAAGGTGGTACCATGAAAGTGGTTAAAGTGTCTGATAAAATATTTATAGGCAAAGACATTATTCATGCTGCTGTATTCCAGAAAAATGATGAGCGTACAACCTATAACATGGTTTATGTGGATGGTGCTTCTGGCATTAGTTATGCAAAACGTTTCAATGTAACAGGTGTTACAAGAGACAAAGAATATGTCTTAGCGAAAAGTTTAGAAAAATCTAAAGTGCATTATTTATCCATCAATGCCAATGGAGAAGCTGAGTCTGTGAAGATTGTATTAAGTCCTAACTGTAGTGCAAGGATTAAAGAATTTGATTTCTTCTTTGAAACATTAGAAGTAAAAGGAAGAAGCAGTGTTGGTAATCAAGTGACCAAGTATCCAATCAAAGCGGTGAAGTTGAAAGAAGCTGGTAAAAGCACATTGGTTGGTAGAAAATTATGGTTTGATGATAAGTTCGGCAGATTGAATACAGAAGAAAAAGGCCAATACTTAGGCACATTTGAAGACGAGAAATTAATAGTCATTACGAAAGATGGTAATTACGAAGTGACAGATACAGAATTGACGCAAAGATTTGATCCTGAGAAAGTCCTTTTCATTGAAAAATTCAATCCTGAGAAAGTTATTACTGCCGTGTACTTAGATAAAGAAAAATTACAGTTCAATATCAAACGTTTCAAAATTGAGACGACCACGCTTAAAACGCCATTCTCTTTTATCAAGGAAGGAAATGGTAATTATGTAGCTGCTGTATCTACCCATATAGAACCTGTATTGGTCGTGTTATCTGGAAAAGGGACACAACAGCGTAAAGCTAAGTTCAAAGTGAGCAAGATGGTGGATATTATGGGCTCTAAAGCAGTAGGTACCAAATTGGTTGATTTTAGTAAATCAATTGAAATGGAGTGGGAAACCAAGGTCGTGATAAAAGATCCTAACGACGAACAGCCAGAATTGTTCTAATTTTGTATAAAATCAAGTGAATATGTCAACCATCAATGTAGGTCAATTTAATTTAATGCGTGTAGACCGAAAGGTGGACTTTGGTTTTTATATGGATGATGGAGCCGAAGGTGTCTTATTACCGAAGCGTTTTGTGCCTTCTGGCTTACAAGTGGGAGATACCATTAGCGTATTTGTATACCATGATTCTGACAATCGATTAATAGCCACAACACAAGAACCTTTTGCAGTTGTTGGTGATATTGCTGCTTTAAAAGTTGTTGCAGTCACTAAACAAGGTGCATTCATGGATTGGGGATTGATGAAAGACTTATTTGTTCCTGTTTCTCAACAACTTTCTAGTATGCGTTTGGGTGGCAAATACTTGGTTAAATTGTATTTAGACAAACAAACTGGTAGGGTAGCTGCTACTGAAAAAATTGACAATCAAATTAGCAATGATATTTTAACAGTCAAAGAAGGTGAGAAAGTAAAATTGCAGGTTTATAGAGAAACAGATATTGGATATGTGGTGATTGTAAATCAAGTACACCAAGGTCTAGTTTATAAAAATGAAGTATTTACCCATTTACATATTGGACAAATTATTGACGAAGGATTTGTTAAAAAAATTAGAGAAGATAATAAATTAGATATAGGTATTGGAAAGCAAGGGGTAGAAAAATTAGATGACGATCAATTAAAATTGATTCAGTTATTAAAATTGCATAAAGGGTTTTTACCTTATCATGATAAATCTTCTCCAGAAGACATTTATGCTTTCTTTGGAATTAGCAAGAAAGCGTTTAAAATGAATGTAGGAATGTTGTACAAAGCAAAAAAGATTACTATTGAAGAAGGTGGTATTCGTTTGATACCTGAAGTACCAGAAGCATAATTAAATCAACTACAAATTATATTGTATGTCTAGAGAAGTATTTATCGTAGCAGCTGTAAGAACTCCAATTGGATCATTTGGAGGGGCTTTAAAAACATGCACTGCAACTCAATTAGGTGCAGTTGCAATTAAAGGTGCAATAGATCAAATTCAACTAGATAGCAATTTAGTGGATGAAGTATATATGGGAGCTGTGATACAAGCTGGATTAGGACAAGCACCAGCTAGACAAGCAGCAAAAATTGCAGGATTACCTGATAAAGTTATTTGCACCACCATTAATAAAGTTTGTGCGAGTGGAATGAAATCAATCGCATTGGCTGCTCAAGATATTTTATTAGGAGATGCTGAAATCGTTGTTGCAGGTGGAATGGAGAGCATGAGTAATGTGCCATTTTACAATATGAATCAACGCTGGGGCAATAAATACGGCGACACAACAATGTTAGATGGATTAGCAAAAGATGGCTTAGTAGATGTGTATGATCAAGTAGCCATGGGTAATTTTGCTGATTTATGTGCAACAGAAAATCAAATAACAAGAGCAGATCAAGATGCATTTGCAATTGGAAGTTATACGAAATCACAAGCTTCCATTGAACAAGGTTTATTTGAAAATGAAATTGTGCCAGTGGTCATTCCTCAAAGAAAAGGTGACCCAATAACAGTTTCAAAAGACGAAGAACCATTCAATGTTAAGTTTGATAAGATAGCTAGCTTAAATCCAGCATTTAGTAAGACAGGTACAGTAACTGCTGCAAATGCCAGTACAATGAATGACGGTGCTGCTGCTGTAATATTAATGAGTGGTGAGAAAATGAATGCACTTGGATTAAAACCTATTGCAAAAATCACCAGTTTTGCAGATGCTGAGCATGATCCAAAATGGTTTACGACTGCACCAGCTTTGGCCCTTCCAAAAGCCTTAAAAAAAGCGAACCTAACTGCTTCAGATATTGATTTCTTTGAATTCAATGAAGCATTTTCTGTAGTGGGTATTGTGAATACAAAATTATTAAACTTAGATGCTTCTAAAGTAAATATTAGAGGTGGTGCTGTTTCACTTGGTCATCCACTTGGTTGTAGTGGTGCAAGAATCATCGTCACATTGGCACATATCTTAAAGGATAAAAATGCCAAATATGGAGCTGCTGCTATATGTAATGGTGGTGGTGGTGCTAGTGCAATGGTTATAGAAAGGATATAAGTTCATCCATCATAATACCATAATGGCTTTCATCATAAATGCATTCACCTTGCTTCACTAAAATCACTTGTGGTGATTCATGATGCACCTGGAAAAATTCAGCAATTGCATTAGATATCGACCTATAGTTCAAAAGGTCTAGGTAATGAAAATCTACATTTTCTGGCGCATCTGCACGTTCAAATCTATCCAATGCCATCCTACTAATACTACAAGTAGTACTATGTTTGAAAATCACTTGCGGTGTTGTAAAAGAAGCCGATTTAATTTGTTCTAATTGGTCTATAGTAGTGATTGGTTGCCAGTTCATTTGATTGATTTAAAGGACAAAAATAGGTAATTCTTTTGAAGTATTTTCTCCAGATTCTAGCATTTACTATGGCAGATTGTTTAACTTCGGTGTATAAATTAACCTATGCGATTACAACTATCCCAACCTATCTGTTTTATTGATTTAGAGACTACTGGTATTAATGTGAGTACTGATAAAATTGTTGAAATAGCCATTGTTAAAATCATGCCTGATGGTTCAAAATTAGTAAAGCGTAAATTGATCAATCCGGAAATGCCGATTCCTGCTGTAACAACGGCGGTGCACGGTATTACAGATGAAATGGTAAAAGATGCGCCAACTTTTAAACAAGTGGCTAATGAAATCAAACAATTCTTAGAAGGTGCTGACCTTGCGGGTTATAATAGCAATCGTTTTGATATTCCAATGCTAAATGAGGAATTCTTAAGAGCAGGTATTGCTGTAGATATTGAATCACGTAAACTATTAGATGTGCAGAAGGTATTCCATATGATGGAACAACGTACTTTAACTGCTGCTTATAAATTTTATTGCAATAAAAGCTTAGAAGACGCCCATACGGCAGAAGCAGATGCAACTGCTACTTGGGAAGTATTAGAAGCACAATTAGAAAAGTATCCTGTTATTGGTAATACTGTTGAGTCTATTGTAAAATTTACTGGTGAAGACCAAATAGTAGATTTTGCACGTCGTTTTGTAATGGAAAATGGGGTAGAGACCTTCAATTTTGGCAAACACAAAGGGAAGCCGGTTACACAGGTATTGAAAGAAGAGCCTCAATATTATGACTGGATGATGAAGGGCGATTTCGCTTTACATACTAAACAAAAGTTGACAGAGATTTTAAATAGAACTATATTAAAAAAATAACATATATTTACTATTAATAAAACACTATTTTTTACTATACCCCCAATAGAAAGTGAAGAAAATTGTAATCATACCAACTTATAATGAAAAAGAAAATATTGCAGCAATCATACATGCTGTAATTGTTCTTGGCAATCAATACCATGTTTTAGTGGTAGACGATGGTTCACCTGACGGCACTGCATCTATTGTTAAAGATTTGATGCTGGTACATCCAGATAAGATTTTCATTCAAGAAAGAAAAGGGAAATTGGGATTAGGTACTGCTTATATTCATGGTTTCAAATGGGCGCTTGATAATCATTATGATTATATTTTTGAAATGGATGCTGATTTTTCACATAACCCTTTAGATCTTGATAGATTATTAGCAGCATGTGAAAATGGTGCAGACGTTGCTATTGGAAGTAGGTATGTTAAAGGAGGTGCAACAGAAAATTGGCCATTGGATCGTTTAATCTATTCAAAAGGTGGCTCATTATACACACGTATCATTACAGGTATGCCAGTGAAGGATCCTACTGCTGGATTTATGTGTTATAAAAATAAAGTATTGGCATCTATCCAATTGGATCATATTAAATTCATTGGTTATGCTTTTCAAATTGAAATGAAGTTTGCTTCTTGGAGACTTGGATTTAAATTAAAAGAAGTACCCATTACATTTATCGACAGAAAAATCGGTATCAGTAAAATGTCAAAAGGGATTATTAAAGAAGCAGTATTAGGTGTCTTAAGCATGCAATGGCAATCTTTTACAGGGCGCTTTATCAAACAAATCAAGCGTGAGCAGCTTTAAACGTTCATTAATACAATTACATGTATTTGTATTTTTGGCTGGTCTAACTGCACCAATAGGTAATCTGATTCAGTTGAATGGATTGGTTTTAGTGTTTTATAGAATGTTATTGACGGTGCTTGCATTATTCCCAATCTATTTGTTACATAAAAAGGATGTCAAAGTTCCGAATAAAGAAAAGTTAAGGTTGATGATGATTGGTATTTTAATTGCCATTCATTGGGTTTGTTTTTATGGTAGTATCAAATTAGCCAATGTCTCTATTGCATTGATTTGTATATCCAGCGTCGGCATTTTTACAGCGGTTTTAGAACCATTTATTTTCAAAACAAAATTCGTCTGGAATGATATCTTTATTGGACTACTTAGTTTACTAGGCATCTTTTGCATATTTCAATTTGATATCCATTTCAGAACAGGTATTATGGTAGGATTAGTTTCTGCATTTTTTGCTTCTATCTTTACGATTATCAATAAAAGATTAACTGTACAACATACCACTCAAACTATTCAAACCTTTGAAATGATAGGTGGTCTAGGTTTCTTATTGCTAGTTATTTTGGTGTTAAATACCTATCAACATACGGCTTTCATTCTACCAACCAATAAAGATTGGTTTTGGTTGCTCATTTTAGCCTTGGTATGTACAGTTTTAGCCAATCATTTGATGCTGAATGCTTTAAAAAAAATCAGTGCATTTACGATGAATGTAACGTTAAATTTAGAACCTGTATATGGTATCATTATTGCCATTATACTATTCCAGGAGCAAAAACAAATGGGTAAGGGCTTTTATCTCGGCATTGTCTTAATTGCCATTTCAGTACTACTTCAAATGATTCGTGTTTTGCGTCAGCAAAACCATAAATAGTTTACGCTTTTTTTAAAACTTATCGTAAATTGATTATTCAATTTAACCTTATATGAAGCGTATTTTAAGCCTTAGTTTACTTTTGTTTTCTATTGTAGTACATGCTCAAAAAAAACCATTAGACCATACAGTGTATGATCAATGGCAGTCCATTAGAGATGTAGTTTTGTCCAATGATGGTAATTGGTTGTCTTATACCGTTGCACCTCAGGAAGGAGATGCTATTTTGTTTATTAAAAAGTTGAATAGTAATCAAATTTTTAAAATTGAAAGAGGTGCTCAATTACAGTTCACAGAAAACAATGGTTTTGCTATTGCTAAAATCAAGCCAACTTTTATAGAAACAAGACAGGCAAAGATTGCAAAAAAGAAGCCTGAAGAACTGCCGAAAGATAGTCTCTTAATTATTGACCTGAGCTCCAATGATGTTAAAAGAATACCCTCAGTTAAATCTTTTCAATTGGCTGAACACAATAGCAGCACAATTGTTTATTTAAAAGATAAAAAAGCAGATATTACAAAAGATGGTTCAGATTTAGTGATCTATACCTTACAGCAAAAAACAGAGCGTGTTTTAACGAATATCACACAATATCAAATACAGCCATATGGATTATCTGTTGCTGCTTTTCAAATTAAGTCTAAAACAAACCCAGCTAAAGTTGTATTAGCCAATACAGCAGACACCCTTGTTAAAACGATTAGTTCTGCTTTATATAGTGCAAGTAATTTAAGTTGGGATGAGCAGGGAAAACAATTGGCATATCTAGTTGAAAAAGATAGTACGCATAAGGCTTTACAAAAAGATTTTAGTTTAGCATATTACAATGAGCAAGCTGATTCGGCATTATATGTATTTGATAGAAAGCATAATGTGATGCCAAGTCAATACACAATTGGGGGTGATAAGAAATTGAGTTTTAGCAAATCAGGTGCGCGTTTAAGTTTGGGTATACAACCCATTTTGCCGATTAAAGATACCAGTCTACCTGAATTTGATAGAGTGAGTGTAGATATATGGAATTACAGTGATGCCAATTTACAATCCACCCAAATAAAAAGCGTTGATGCAAGTTTAAAGAGTACCGAATCGGTCTTGTATTACCCTGCATCCAATCAGTTCACATATTTAGGTAAAATTAACGATCGTCAAATTCAATATACAACAGAAGGGGATGGTCAATTTGCAATTGCTAATATTGATTCTAATTATACCATTGCTAGTCAATGGCTAGGATATGGTAAAAGAGATTTGTACCTGATCCATACTAAAACTGGACAAAAAATATTGGTTCAAAAAGGACTAAAGGGGAATCTAGTTGCACCTGCATATGACGGTAGTATTATTGTTTACTATGACGAAGAAGCCAAGCAATTTAAAGCATATAATACAAGCACTATGCAAACAAGACAAATTGCTAAAGACATTGCATTTTCTTTATATGACGAGGACAATGATGTGCCAGATGACCCAAATGCTTATGGTATCGCTATGTGGATGGACAATAACAAAAGTTTTATCTTATATGACCGTTATGATTTATGGCTAGTGGATGCAAGTGGATTGAATGCTTCACAATTATTGACGAAAGGACGATCAGCAAAAAATGTATATCGTTTTGTCAATTTAAATGAGGATAAAAAGTTTATTGGATTTAAGGATCAAATTTTATTAAGATCTTATAATGAAATAGATAAATCAGAAGCCATTGCGTTATTCGATATGGGCAATAGAACTTTATTTACGATTACAGAAAAGCCAATGCATTTCACTACAATTGTTGGTGCTAAAAATAGCAATGATTTTATTGCAATGCAAGAAGATGAGAAAAATGCAGCTAATCTTTTTCATTATAATTTATTGAATAAGCAACAAGCACCATTGGCATTGGCTACAATCAATCCTCAACAGAATGAGTATAATTGGATGCAATCTCAATTGGTAAAATGGAAAGCCTATACAGGTAAGACTGCTGAAGGGGTACTCTATTTACCTGAGGATTTTGATCCTAAAAAGAAATATCCAATGATTGTATATTTCTATGAACGTAATAATCAAACCTTACATAATTATTTACCTCCTTCGCCAACACCATCTAGATTGAATATTCCATTTTTTGCGAGTCGTGGATACATTGTATTCGTGCCAGATATATGGTATAAAAAAGGTTATCCTGGTCAAGGTGCTTATGATTATATAGTGAGTGGAACAAGGGCAATGATACAAAAAGGATTTGTTGATAGTACCAGAATTGGACTACAAGGACAAAGTTGGGGTGGATATCAAATTGCCTATTTGATTACTAAAACAAATTTATACGCTGCGGCTTGGGCAGGTGCGCCAGTGGTGAATATGACAAGTGCTTATGGTGGTATCCGATGGGGAGCAGGGATCAATAGACAATTCCAATATGAAAAGACACAAAGTAGGATAGGAGCCAATTTATGGGA
>ERZ650308.223-NODE-223-length-31131-cov-10.314648_pt1 | contig 31131 bp, 42 predicted proteins | sample MGYA00376244_ERZ650308 | MGnify/ENA primary metagenome ERZ650308 (study PRJEB26733, sample SAMN07839295) | wastewater metagenome | biome: small river; feature: stream; material: water | place: USA: North Carolina | collected 2016-04-26 ... | reverse complement strand
GCGCCGATGGTTGCACCGCGGTGTCGGCGAGGTCGCCCTGAGCCGTGGTGGCGAACGCGCCTCGGGTGCCGTCGGCGAGTGCGTACTGCGGGTGGTCGTCGTCGCCGAGTCCGGTCAGTGCGCCGTGGTCGGTGACCCCCCCGCCCGACCCGCCGCTCGCTGATGGGCGGATGACGATGCGTCGGCCCGCCCCCGTCGAGCGCATCACAATGCGCCGGGGGTGGAGAGCACCCGGTGAGACCTTGAGCCCCATCACGCCACCACGGTCGTTTGGGCGAGAATGCGGAACGAGTCGCTCACGATGGTCGGCTTCTGGCCGTCGGCCAACGTGACCTGGATGTCGTACCAGAACAACCCGACCTTGTTCGGGACCGTAACGATCGCGGGGGACACCTCTGCCCCATCGACGGACATCGGGAGCTCTAGAACGACGGGGGCGTTGAACCAGTTTCGCTCACGCACCGTCGCCTTCACCGCGGTGAGGTTCGCAGGCGTCTCGACCCCGTTCACCTCCAGATAGACCGTGAACGCGTCAAGGGGGATGATGGCGTCCCCCGCGGTGACGGTGATCGGGCCCACCTCTGGCGTCCAGTTGCCACCAACTTCGTTCATCTCGCCGAGACTACGCGCGCGAGTCGTAACCGTCTGGGGCCTGCTCCGCTTCGGCGATCCAGAACGGCTCGCCCATCTGTCCGAACGTGACGAGAGCGCGGAGTCGGTCGGCCTCGTCGAACGCTGCCTCGCCGTGCATGTCGTACACCCAGCGTGGAATGCAGACTCCGTAGTGCTGAGCGTCGTACGGGTGGTCCTCGATCCACGAGTTGTGGAACCAGCACACCGCCACCACGTTGCGCTCGACCAGCCGGGCGTCCCGCATGGCCGACTGCTTCACGAGCTCGTGGGGCACGACTCGGCCCTGGCAGTTGCCGAGGCGCCACAGCACGCAGATGTGCCCGATGGTCGCCTTGTCCCCCGCCGCCTTCCGGGCGGCTCGCTGGGCCTTGCGCTGCTTGGACTCTCGAGCGAGGGGCTTCTTGCGCTTCGTGGTAGTCACGGTGTCAGAGGGTAGACGATCCTGATAGGATGTGCCGACACCAACGCATCAGGAGTAGCGATGAACAACCTGCCATTCGGCGTCCTCATCGGCAACATCACGTCCGACCCAGCCTTGCGCTACACCCCCGGCCAGCACGCCGTAGTGACCTTCGGCATCGCGGTCAACACCCGCAAGAAGGACGGGAACAACTGGGTCGACGGCCCCACCAAGTTCTACGACGTCGTCGTGTGGCGTGAACTCGCCGAGAACGTCGTCGAGTCGATCCCCAAGGGCACTCGAGTGGTCTGCGTCGGCGAGTTCGACCAGCGCTCCTGGGAGGCCGACGACGGTACGAAGCGCTCGAAGATCGAGTTCGTCGCCCAGGAAGTGAGCCCCTCACTCCGTTGGGCGACAGCGACCGTGACCCGGGTCAGCAAGGGCCGCAGCGGCGGCACCGACTACGACCCCGGCCCCGCCGCCCCCGAGCAGACCCGCCCGGCGCAGCACCCGCCCGAGCGCAGCCAGTACACGTATGAAGATGAGGAACCGTTCCTCCGCGACGCGGGGGAATGGCTGCCGGGCGCCCCTGGCTCCTGGGGAACGTATCCGTCCAGCGCTCGCCAGTGACGGGTACTGGTGAACGAGCCCGAGTGGCACCTCATCGAGTCGCCGACGACTGAGCGCGAGGCCATCAACCGCCAAGTGGCCCTTCTCAACCGTGCCCGCCGCCTCCGGCTGGACTACCGCTCCATGAGGGTCCGGCTCGAGGGCGGTTGGGGGATCTACTTCTTTATGACCACCGAACACAAGGAGCGCCTGCTCAATGACTGAACCCACCATCCTCATCGACCAGTTCTTCGTGCCCGAGGAGGCGTACCTCCGGCTCGACAACACGATCCGCGGGGCCGCCGAGTCCCTCCAAACCCTCGGCACGCTCGTGCGCCCGATCCGCAAGCGGCTGTCGTGGTCGCAGGAGAAGCTCGCCGAGCACATCGGCGTGCCCGTGTCGCGGGTGCAGAAGATCGAGAAGGGCGAGATCGCTCCGTCGATCGACGACGGCGTGGTGCTGCTCCTGTGGGTCAAGACCTTCGCCCCGATCCAGCCGGAGCTGCCCTTCCGCACGGGTGGGGTGGTCGAGCCGGAGATTGCTTCGGTGACCAACATCTTCCATGGCGTCCCACCCGTGGTCGACGCCGACCCGCCCGACGGCGGGCACGACGGCTACACGTTCACCGTGGACGGTGACCTGCCCACAGTGCCGGACGTACCGGCCCCCGCGCACGACGGCGACCCGGGGTACTGACCCACCCCTAGAAGTGGCGCGCCTGCGCTCCCTACAGTCCCTTCCACCAAGGAACTCTCGTAGGGAGCGCAGTTATGCCAACCACTCAGGTCAACGCAGTCGGCCAGTACCAGGCCTGCTTCTACCGTGTCTGGCCGCTCGGCGCGGACTGCAAGATCGTCAAGGCCGGAGGTGAAACCGGTATCGCTAAGGCCATCGTCGGCACCGGCATCGTTCGGGCCAACATGGCCGTCGAGACCAAGGCTGGCGCCGAGATCGAGGCCACCACGGCCTGCGGCGCCCTCGCCTGGTACGCCCACGACGTCGACCGCATCAAGCGGTGGAACCTCGACTTCGAGCTGGCGACGTGGGACTACGAGCTGCTGGCGTACGCAGTCGGCGGCACGCTCATCACCGGCAACGGTGCCACCGAGACGTCGTGGAACACCAAGACGATCGGTTGGGCCGCCCCCGGCCCGACGGCCACCACCCAGCCCGCCGTCGCCATCGAGCTGTGGTCGCGTGCGGCCTACTCGACCGGTGCCTGCTCGACGATCTCGGGTGCGCCGACGTTCATCCGCCACATCTTCCCTCGTGTGCAGATGCAGCTCACGGACCGTGCCTTCGAGGAGGGCACCCCGGGCTACATGAAGTTCCAGGGTCGAGTGGAGGCCAACCCCTTCCTCGCCGCGGAGCTCAAGAACGCGGGCATCGATGACACCCCCTGGATCGGCCCGGCGACCGTCACCCCGCTCGCCACCTCGACGTACATGCAGATGTTCGCCCAGGGCACCCCGGTCAAGGACAACGCCTTCGATGGCGGCTACACGGAGTACACCTTCGCCTGAGTCGTCGTCGGCCAGCAGTGCGGTACACGAGGGGCCTTCGGGCCCCTCGTGCCGCGTCCGGGTGCGGGTAGGGTGTTCGTATGGCCTGTGAACCCTTCTTCGACGGATGCCTCATGCGGACCCCCCCAGCCGACTCCTGCTCGCGGGCCGCTGATGCCGCCGAGCTGGTGGTGCAGGCGTCGGTCGCTTCACTGGCGCCGTTCTTCTGCCCGGGGTCCCGGTGCCCAACGGTGGTCGGCATGGTCACGCACGGCCCGCCGGATGTGACGAACTTCTCCTTCGTCGCGGCCTGGGTGGAGGAGCTCGGGGTCCAGAGTGGCGCGCAGGTGGGGATGCCCCTGATGCCGTACGCCAAGATCGGCGTCCAGCTCTGGATCGACGGGTTCGCTACCCCCAAGGAGCAGGGCGGGGCATGGACGCAGCCGGAGTCTTCTCTCCTCATGGAGGCGTCGAAGCTGGCCGGGATCATCGGCGAGTCGTGGTACTTCTCGATCATCGACCTCATCGCCCAGAACTCGGGGGCGTGTGCGTCGTGGCGACTCGACTCCCTGACGCCGATCGGCCCAGATGTGAGCTTCGTCGGGTGGGAGACGTCGTTCACCCTGGACCTCTGATGGCCCGCTCGTACGGCAGTCCTGCTGTTGGGCTGGCGTGGGATGGCATCGACCTGGAGGGGATGGCCGAGCGGTTCATCAACGACCTCGACAAGGACCTTCGCGGCGTGCTGTCCGCCGTCGGCGCTGCCGCGAAGGCCAACGCGCGGGCTGAAGCCCTCAACGAGTTCCCCAACTCGGAGGTGTACGTCAACTCCTTCCAGGTGGAAGTGCAGCGCCCCGGGAGCCGCGGTCAGTTCTCCATCGTGCTGTGGAACACCCACCCCGTCGCGAAGATCCTGGAGGACGGCCAGAAGGCCAACTACTACCCGATCCCTCGTGGCGGCTCCCGGATCTGGTACTCGAACGACTACCGGGAGTTTGGCCGGATGAACGGCCACCATGTCCTTCGCCTGGCCACCGAGACGGCGGCCGCCGACTGGGGTCTACTCCCGTCGTCCTCCCTGACCCCCGGCGGCCTGCGGTCGACGAAGCCGGGGTCGAAGTTCCGCGCCCCGGAAGGTCGGTTCTCGGGCCAGCGCCGCTCGGCGCCGCCGATCCGCAAGAAGGCGCCGAAGTCGCGGTTCTCTCGGTGATGTCGTAGACCGCTTCGATTGTGGGCTACCATCCCACGCAGCCCGCTTCTTGGAGGACATATGGCTGATGAAGTGACCGACACGATCGACCTCGACGCCGTGCGCTCGGCACATATCGAGGCGAACCCCCTCACCTACCGCACCCTGACCCTGTACGGGCGCAAGTGGCAGATCCGCAAGGAGCCCAACACGGCCACCCTGCTGCGCTTCAGCGACGGTGGCGGCGTGAAGGGCCAGGTCAGCTTCATGCTCGGCTATGTCCACGCCGAGGAGCGGGATGCGTTCTGGGAGGCCCTCGAAGCCGACGAGCACCTCGACGAGGTCCTCCTCGAGAAGATCGTCGACGTCCTCATGGGAAACGGTGCGGCCGCCCCTGGCGGCACGCCTTCCACCTCGGATGCACCGTCATCCAACTCTGGGACGAACTCGACGGAAGCCTCGCTCCCGGAGCCCGTACTCTCGCCGACCTTGGGCTGAGGCAGACCCTCAACTACTGCTACTGGTATCTCGTCAAGGACGCTGACCGGGAGCACCGGCAGAAGATCGAGTTCTGGATCGACTCCGGCCGCTGGCCGACCGACCCCGATTCCCTCGATGTCGAGGCACACGCCGAGGCGCTCGCCGAACTCGAGGCGATCACCGAAACCCAACGCTCCAAGCTGGAGCGCGGCGAGGTGATCGAGCCTACCGTTCAGGGCCAGAGCGCGATGCTCAAGGTGCTAACCGACGACTCTGACCTGGGGGTCGATGGGTTCGTGCCAACGCCCGCCGATCCGGCGCGCGCGATCGCCATGGCGAAGCTGCTACCAAAACCGGCGAACTAGCGCTAGGTGTCGTATCATCCCCCCCGTGGCGACGCCGACGGGCCCCGGTGGGGTGAACTCTACGATCCGGGTCAGCCTGGACGACAAGCTGCTCATCGAGGCGATGGGTCGGCTCGAAGCGAAGTTCACCAACTCGACGAAGGCCATGACCTCGTCGATGAAGAAGCTCCGCAAGGCCATCGAGTCCGACGTGTCTGGGGCCGAGCGAGACTTCTCCAAGATGGGGGACGTCATCGCGAAGTCGATCGAGACGGGGTTCGATCGGGTCATCAAGGCGTCCCAGGGTGGCACGAAGGCGATGTCGACCTTCTCGAAGCACTCATCGGACGACCTCGGAACGCTGACCGTCCAGATCCGGCACACGGCCGAAGCCATGGCGCTCTACACGAAGCGCGTCGAGGAGCTTGGGCGTGCGAACGACGCCGCCTTCAACCGGGCCGACACGGCCCGGGCGAACGTCGCCGCCCAGACGCGCCAGCAGCAGTACCGCCTGGCCGCCCAGGCGATCATCGAGGACGAGAAGCGAGTCACGGAGTCGCTGCGCTTCGAGCAGCGGCGCCAGCTCGAGACCCTCCGCACCAACGACTCGCTGACCCGCATCCGTGAGCAGGCGTCCCAGCAGAAGCGCCTCGCGCTCTGGCAGACGTTCTACCGGACGATCGGTCAGTTCACGGAGAACTTTGCTCGTCAAATCGGCGAGGGGGCTGGGGCTGGCATCCGGCGCATCCTGACGCGCGAGAAGTCCGAGCTGGGCCAGCGTGAGGGCCTATGGCGCCGCAGTGGCCAGGAGCTCCAGAATATCGAGGAGCAGAGCCAGCGGAGTCGCCTGAACATCCTCGGCCGGTTCTTCGACCAGCGTCGGGCGCTGATGTCATCGCGCCTCGCCGAGGAGTCGCGCCTTCAGGGCGGCGCTGCGACAGGGGCACTGTCGAACCAGTTGAACACGGGGGTGGTCGGGAGCGCCCTCAACGCTACCCCGCTGGGATACCTGGGCGCTGGCGCGGCCGGGGCCAGCCTCGTGGGCGGTCTGGTGGCGGCATTCAAGGTCTCCTCGGACTTCTCGTCCTCCCTCGCCGTGCTCGAGAAGGCGGCTGGCGCCTCCGCCGACCAGATCGAGCGGGTGCGTAAGGCATCCATCGAACTCGGCCGCGACGCCGACCTGCCGGGCCTCTCTGCCGCTGACGCCGCTGATGCCTTCCGCATCCTGGCGGTGTCCGGCATTGACGTCGAGACTGCCTTGGGGGGGGCCGCCCGTGCGACCCTCCAGCTCTCCCGCGCCGCGAAGGTGGAGGCTACGGATGCCGCCAAGTCGGTGGCCTCCGGCATCAACGTGTTCGGCCTCGCTGGTGACAAGGCGCAGGTTGTCGCCGACGGGCTGGCGGTCGCCCTCACCCAGAGCGGCGCGTCGCTCTCCGAGATGAACGATGCCATCAAGCAGGCAGGGCTGTCGTTCGCCTCCAAGTTCGTCGAGGTCGACGGCGCCGAAAAGTCCTTCAACAACCTCAACGCCACGCTCGCCATCTTCGCCAAGAACGGCCTACGAGGCTCTGATGCGGGCACGTCACTCAAAACGATGCTCCAGTTCCTCAGCGGCAAGTCGGTCGATGCCCAGGTGAGGCTTGAGGAGCTGACAGCATCGACCGGCCGGACGGGGACGGTCCTCTTCGACGCCGCTGGCAAGACCCGCTCGTTCGCCGAGACCATCAAGATCCTCCGCGAGGGCATCAACAAGCTCCCCACCGACCAGGATAAGGCGGAGTTCATCTCCAAGGTGTTCGGCACCGACGCCTCCCGCGCCACCGAGGTTCTCGCAGCACTGAACGACGAGGCGCTCCCGAAGCTCGTCACCCAGATGGGCAAGAGCGGCTCGGCCGCGGACCTGGCCAAGGCCCAGTACACCGGATGGAAGCGCGGCATCGACGCTCTCCAGGGCACCATCGAGACAATCGGGCTCGCCTTCGAGCGGCTCGGGAATCTGGCTGGCTTGGGGTTCGAGAAGCTCTCGAACTTCATCGCCGCACTGGCCGCTGGTGAGGGTGTCCTCGGGCCGATCCGCAATGGGCTCCTCGGAGTCGGCGCTGCACTCGGCGTGATCGTCGCCGTGAAGGGCGCCAGTGAGGTGTTCACCCTGATCCGCACCGCAGCCACGGCCCTGTCGGCGTCGCCGCTGGGCCTCCTGGCGGTCACCCTCGCAGCAGTCGGCGGAGCTGTGGGAGTGCTGGTCTCCAAGAACCCGCAGTTCGTCTCCTCGCTCAAGGAGACCGCCAAGGGTCTGCTCGAGACCGTCAACCCCGGTCGGATCTTCTCCGAGGTGTTCGAGACGATCTCAGGCGTCGTCGGCCGCCTCACCACCGTGGTGATCCCCGCTGCCGTCAGTGGGGTCAGGGACTTCATCTCGGGCCTGTCGAGCGCCGATGCCACCGGACCGGCGTCCTTCTTCGTGAGCTTGGGGCGCACCGCGGCCAACTCGTTCGGGATCGTCGTGCAGACGCTCACCAACGTCCGCGACGCCCTCCTGAGCGGCTTCGACGGGCTGACCAGCTCCTCCGGCGTGCTGGGTGCCGTGCAGACCCTTGGCAACCTCTTGAGTGGCGCCACGGTTGCGGCTCGCACCTTCGCCGAGGACATCGGCCGGATCTTCAACTCGGACGCATCGTTCGGCACGAAGCTCCTGGAATCGGTGAGGTCGATCATTCCCTCGATCAAGACGGGGCTCCTGAGCCTGCCCGCCGAAGTGTCGGGTCCGATCCTTTCCGCCCTCTCGAAGGTCGGTGAGTTCCTCGACACTGCTGTTGTGGTCCCGATCTCGAACACCGTCGAGAAGATCCGGGAGATCTGGCGCGGCGCCTTCGGGGAGGGTTCGATCGGTGAGCGCAACGGCATCCTCGCCGGTCTCGGGAACCTCCTCAACACTCTCACCAAGATGCTCGGGCGGACGCTCACCGCCATGGTGACCGACCCGACACTCCTCAAGACCCTCGCCACTGTCATGGCGGCGGTCGCGGCGATCGCCATCACGGCCATCCAGGGCTTCATCCAGGGAGTCGTCGAGAAGCTCATCGACCGCTTCCAGTCGATGCTGCGCGAGATCCCGATCTTCGGCGGGCTCCTAGCCGGGATCGGTGGTGTCGCAAAGTCGATGTCGTCGATCCTGACGGCGGCCATCATCGCTGCCTTCGCCTGGTCGAAGCTGAAGGGGCCCGTCACCTCCTTCACCGGTCAGGTGTCGAAGAACTTCCAAGGGCTGAAGGTTCTGTCTCTCGGCGGCACGCTCTCCAAGGACGACCGCGAGGCGTTTGCCAAGGCGCAACGCGAGGCCCGCGAGACGGTGAGCCGTCGCCTCACGCAGGCGCGTGACCTCAGCGACCCGAACAAGGTCGGGGCGCTCGGCGCTGGCCCGGTCAGCACGCTGGAGCTGCGGCGCAAGGAGAACATCGCCCTCATCGAGGCGGAACGCAAGGCCATCCTGGGGCGCCAGTTCGGGGCACAGAAGGCCTCGCAGATGATCCGTCAGATGGCCAACGAGGAGACGTTGGCGAAGCGGCTCAGCGCCAAGACGTCCGCCGATGCTGCGGCACAGACGAACCGCTCGAACTACAGCATCGTCGGCAGCCTCCTCAACGCCAAGAGTTCGTTCGCCGATGCTGCCGCCGGGGCCCGGAAGTTCTACGGCACCCTTTCCGATGGCAGCCTCGTGGCCAAGGCCAAGAACGCCCTGGCGACCATCACTGGTACGCGTGGACTTGGCCAGCGCTCGAACGACGCTCTCGAGCGGCTCCGCACCAACAACGAGCTCGACCGGCTGAAGGCCATCGGGCGTTCGGACCGAACGCCGGAACAGAACGCCCGGTTCGCCGCCCTCCAGGGTTCACTCGGGCCTGTCACGGTGCCCCAGCGCCTCCAGGACGCCGGGGCGGAGGTGCGCAACGCCGCCGCCGCCCGTCTTCGCCAGCGCGAGCTCGACGCCGCCCAGCAGCGGACGGTGCGGTCGCTCGAGGTCGCGAAGCTCCCGGGTGTCGCCGGTCTCCCCGGGGCCACGGCCGCCATCGACGCGATGCGCGATCGCTTCCGCTCCATCGGCACCGAGCTCGCGACGCTCGACACGAAGGGCACGGGCGTCCTGGGTCGACTCGGTGTGGCCGTCTCGAAGGTCACTATCGCTGCGGCTGATACCGCAGAGAGGTTCGGCAAGCTGGGTCTCGGTGAGGCGATCGAGAACTTCGGGCGCAAGTTCGCCGGGCTCGACCCCCTTGTCCGCACCCAGACCGACGGCATCGCCTCGAAGATTCGCGGGATGGCCGACAAGACCAAGATCGGCCTGTCGCTCCTCGTCTCCAACACGCGCGAGAGCTTCCAGCGGGCGTTCGGGCCGGATGGAGGCGGGGCCCAGGCCCTCGTGTCGGCGGCCGAGGTCGCCGTCGGCGGGTTCCTGTCCGGCAAGACCATCGCATCGTCGTCGGGGCTCGAAGGGAAGCTGATCGGTGTCGCCGGGGCTGTCGGCTCCATTGCTGCCGGGTTCGCCGTCGGTGGCCCCTTGGGTGCCGGGCTGGCGGCGGTCACGGACGCGGTCGGGTTCATCACCGGCTCAATGGACGAAGCGAAGAAGAAGTCCGATGAGTGGACCGGCTCGGTCCAGGGCCTCGCCCAGGCGTACATTGACGCCAAGGAAAACCAGGATGCCCTTGGCGGTGTCGGGCAGCAGACCGCCGAGAAGTTCTTGTCGGAGAACATCAAGGCCATCGAGAAGCTCGGCAAGGACGTTCCGGGCATCCAGCAGATTATCGCTGACGCTCTCACCTCGACTGGGGAGGGCGGCGATATTGATGCCGCTGTCAAGAAGTTCAACGACAAGCTCTCCAAGAAGTTCGGCACCGAGCAGGTATCCCCCCTCATCGGCCTCCTCGACAACGAGGCGGTCAGCAAGAAGCTGAGGGAGATCAACTCTTCGGCAGCGCGCAACATCCGACACGGTTACTTGGGGGCATTCGCCACCAAGGACGAGGCGGACCGGGCCGCCTCAACGCTTCGTGACGCGATCAAGCGTGGCGTCGGCGACGGAACGGTGGATGCCCGCCGCCTGCTGGACACATTCACTGTCGAGCAGGCGGATGGCCAGTACGAGGTTGTTCGCAGTCAGCTCGCGGGGCTTGGCGACGAGCAGATCGACATCCTCAACAAGGTGACCGGGCAGCTCTCCCAGAACAGCCAGGCACTCGATCTAGCAGCATCAAGCACGGGCAAGATCGTGGACGAGCTGAACAACGCCAAGGACGCCGCGGGTGGCGTCGGCGATGCCATGGCCGTGGTGACGGAGAAGACCTCATTCGCCGCCAAGCTGGCCGACAACCTCACCCAGAAGTTCGCGGCCGCCGCCGACGCCGCCGCCGGGATTGACCCGAACAAGAACGACCCCGTTGCCGAGGCGATCGCCAAGGGTGGCGGCGGCGGGTCGGGAGCTGATGCTGATGCCAAGTCCCTCAAGGCGCTGTACGACGCAGCGAAGCCCGTTCGGGAGGCGATTCGCGGTGTGGCCGACGCCCTCACCACGACCGATGAGGCCGGGAACAAAGTCAGTGTCAGTCTGGCCGACGCTCTCTCGGGCAAGCTCGGCTCGGAGATGCGCGACAAGGTCACCGAGGCCCAGTCGGAGCTCAACAAGGCGTTCGCTGCGTGGGCAGCGAGCGCTGCGAACGACCCGGCGATCCTCAACGACTGGGACGGTGCGGGCACCGCCTTCCTCAACACGATGCGCCAGGCGATGCTCACGTCGGCCACCGAGGCTGGCGGCGCCGACTTCGGCAAGCAGGTCGTCGACAGCCTCAACGTCCCCGACTTCGTCACGGTCACGACGGCGCTCGCCTCTGCCAACCAGGAGAGCCTGAAGGACGTCGTCGGCAAGGACTACGCCGCGATGCAGGCGGTCTGGGACAAGAACAAGATCGTCCTCAAGTTCGACGCTCAGCCTTCCGCTGCGACCATCGCCGCCCTGAAGGCGCTTGGCATGACCGTGCTCGGGCCCGACGGTAAGCCGATCCTCGGCGGCGACTCAGTGACCGGAGGGGTGCAGGTGCCAAACCGCAACCCCGACAACCGCTCCGCGCAGTCGGCCGGTGGCGCCGCCGCGAAGACGATCGGTGGATCGTTCTGGGATCGGTTCGGCGGCGGCAACAAGGGGTCCGGCGTCACCTACGACTCCGTCACCAGGCAGATCAAGGAGGACGTCAAGTCTCTCCCGGCCTTCTCAGGGTGGACGGCCAACGAGAACCGCATCGGCCTCCCGGTGTTCTACCAGCAGAAGATCGGGGAGCTTCAGGCGAACCCCTCGAGCGGGGCGCGCATCGACCTCGTCAACAAGATGTTCGAGGTCGGTCACCGCTTCCCGTACTTCGCCCAGGGCGACGTCGTGAACAAGCCGACGGTCGGCGTGTTCGGCGAGGCTGGGCCCGAGGTCATCGTCCCGCTGTCGAAGCCGAAGCGGATGATCCAGCTCCTCTCCAAGGCGCTGTCAATGACGGGCCACCTGACGGGGATGCTTCCGAAGTTCGCCCAGGGGGCCATCGTCGGCGGCGAGGACGGGAGGACTCCCCGTTTCCAACAGGGCCTCTACCGCAAGCTCACCGAGAAGATGCCGATGGATCAGCTCCTTCGGCTCCTGGACTTCAACGTCAACAGCTACGCCTCCGCCGCATTCGCCCTCACGCGGTCCCCCGCCGACCGGGCCTTGGGTGCGCGCGTGCTCGACGCCCGCCGTCCGGTGACATTCACGGTCGGAGACCTCGTGAGCAAGACGCGCGACTGGAGTGAGCGTGAGTTCGACTACGTGCGACCCACCATTCGCCGAGCGCGCGATGTCCTCCAGTCGACCGAGGGGATCGCCGCCTGGGCTTCGGCCATGCTCACCACCCCCGCCCCCAATCGCAGCGACCGCAAGGCTGGCGGATGGAACAAGGCCCTCGGCGGCCTCAACACCGGCAAGGTCGGGGGGGCGTTCCCCAAGTTCGCCGATGGTGCGATCTTCGGCGGCGGGATGCCCTCCCCGATGCCGATGGGCAACCAGGCGCAGGCGTCGTCGGACCGCGACACGATGAGCGCCCTGCTCGACGAGCTGCGCATGATGCGCCAGGCGTCGGCGTACAACGAGACGAACAACTACAACATCCACGGACAGTCCGACCCCCACGGCACTGCGTTGGCCACAATGGCAGAGCGCAAGGCGGACCGCTTCCGTAGCGCGAAGCCGCGGAGGTTCTGATGGGTGTCGCTGTATCGAAGTGTGGAGGCGAGTTCTTCATCGACGATGAGACGCTGCATCGCTCGGCGCTCTGCATCCTCGACGACGTGACCAAGCTCTACCGCTGGAAGGGCCACTCGGTCGGCAACCTCACCATTCCCGAAGTGACCGGCGAGCTCGCTCGGCGCATGAAGGCCACTGCTGCGGACCACACGATCAACATGGTGCTCGTCGGCGACGTCCTCTACGACGACACGCTGCCGTCGGACCCTGATGAGGGGTTCGAGCAGAACCTCGACTGGTTCACGGCCACCTTCCTCGATCTGCCAGCTACGGCTGACCACACGCGGGACGGCAAGGTCATCACCGCTTCGGGGTCAGTGCGTACCAACCCCGTCCAGGTCTACGACTTCCAGCAGGGCGACACCGGCAGGGGTGTCGACCAGTTCGGCAACTTCACGGTCGGTTGCCTGGCCACGCTCTACATCCGCATCCCCGCCGGTCGCCTGGAGCTCTGATGGCGGTCTCTGATGTGGAGGTGTGGGTCGACTCGAACGGTGACCAGACCTGCGACCTGAAGCTCACGCGCCCCTGGGGCGTCACCTACAACCGTCGGAAGCACCTCGACGGCGAGGCGTCGTTCATGGTGACCAACGATGACCCCCAGGTCGTCGCCAACCTGATCCTGAAGCGTCGTCGCATGGCGATCGTGCACACGGCGACGGGCCTGGTGCTCTACTCGGGGCGGATCTCGTCGTACAGCTACGTCGAGGTGGACGCTGGCGAGCACGCCGGGATGAACACCCAGTTCGGCGTGCGGGATGACCTGGCGGACCTCCGCAAGGCCCACGTCACGCCCTGGGTGTTCTACAACAACGCCTACCGCAACGACCTGTCGTCGCGTCCGATCGACTCCGAGCGCCACATGGGATGGCGTGATCCGACGTACTTCTCGGTGATGGCGGACCTGTCTGGCCCGCCGAGCTACTACTCCCCCGGTTACGACGGCCACACCTGGACCCCCGCTGCCGTGCTCTACTCCGTGGGGTCGCAGGCGAGCACGCCGACGGGGCGGAACGGCAACCCCAAGACCTTCCCAACGCCCGACACGAAGGTGATCTGGTCGCGGGCCATCTCCGGTGGCCTCCACCCCCAGGGCGATGTGTGGCTCCACGGGTGGACGACGACGCCGTCGGGGCACTCCGGGTTCGTCTTCCACCTGATGGGTGACGACGCCTACGAGGTGTGGCTCAACGGCACGCTCCTTGCCGCCGTCGAGAACGACGAGGCCGACAGTGCCTTCCTGAAGACCAAGCGCGTCGTCATCAGGCGGACCTCTGACGAGATGGGGCCACTGATGTTCTTCACGGTCCGGTGTCGCAATCAGGGCCCGAATACCGCCGGGGACGTCGGCGGCTTCGCCATGGTGTGTCGCGGGAAGGGCACGACCACCAAGATCATCGAGACCGACTCGTCGTGGTACGCACTCGACTACCCGGCGGCGGCCATCCCGTCTTCCCCGGTCCCAGGGATGCCCGCGGGGTTCATCTTCGCCCGGCTCTGGGGGGAGACGCAGGACAAGCTGACGGGGCTGGGGCAGACCAGCGTGCTCCAGTCGTGGACGAACACCATCGCGCCTGCCGCCGATTTCACAGGTGCCTCGTACCCGATCTTCGCCGACCTGCCGCTCGGGAACGGATCGTCGTTGTTCGACGTGCTCGTGGCGATGGGGACGAAGTGTCAGTTCGACTACGTCCCGACCAAAGGGGTGCCTGAGGTCCGCATGTGGAGCGGGCCGGGCATCCCGCTCATCGGTGGCGGCACGGGGGTAGGGCGCGGGACGACCTTGGGGGTCACCATCCAGAGGGGCGTGAACGCCCAGAACATCGAGATGTCCGCCACCGACATCGGCGAGCAGTGGAACGAGGGGTACGCCAACACCCTCGTCTACACCTGGAAGAACGGTTGGGGTGAGAAGTCGACGGCAGCGGTGCTCGCCGGTGCAGAGGATCGGATCGAGAAGTTCTACGCCTTCGGCGCCGACCTCGAGCGGACGGAGGTGGAGGCGCAGATCGACCAGATGCTCGCTCGGATGCAAGCGTCGCAGGGCAACTTCGTCATCACCCCCTCGCCGCTGCCCGGCATCATCCCGGGGGTCGACTTCACGATCGACGACAAGATCCCCTTCGTCATCAACGGCGCGACCTACACCGAGCCGGTCGTGACGATCACCGGCCAGGTCGACGATGCTGGGCACCTGACCCACTCGGTCGAGGTTGGCAGTGAGGTCGACGCTGCCGAGCGGAAGTACCAGCAGTTCATGGACAGTGTGGCGAAGGGCGCCGAGTTCGAGCGCGGCGCGCCGACGCCATCGCCGTTCTACGACGTCAACTACGTCGATGAGTCCCAGGTCGAATACTCCTATGCCCTCCAGAACCCCACCGACACGGTCAGCTCCACCAACCAAGACACGATCCGGGTCCAGGGTCGCGTCATGTACCTCGACCTGCGGGCCGAGGGGGCCGTGGCGGCGAACGTGACAGCCCAGCTCTACGTCAACACCGTCCCTGTCGAGTCGCTCACGCTGACGGCTGGCAACGTCTACGCCCAGGCGACATTCAACTCGGGGACGTCCTGCCCTCAAGGTGCCGTGGTCTACGTGGAGTTCACGACCACCGACACCACCGCGAACGTGACGGCCCTGATGCGGATCGGAGAGTTCCTGTGACCGCCGGACACGACTGGGAGCGCTTCGGCGTGTGCACGGAGACCAACGTGCCGTTCCACTATGGACAGCCGGGATACGACGCCAAGGTGTGTAAGGAGATGTGCGCCCGCTGCCCGGCGGCGATCGCGTGTCTTGCCCAGGCGATGGCGGACGAGGCTGCCCTCGGCGGCTACTACCGCTTCGGGATCAGGGGCGGTCTCACGGCGACGGAGCGGACCGAGCTATCTATCACCGACGACCGCTACGCTATCTACCCGACGGACCTCACGGAGCTTGAGGTCCGCACCATCTTCCAGGAGGTCGTAGCCGACATGAGAGCCAAGTTCGTACACAGCGTCGATTCGTTCGAGGGCGGCGAGATCGTCGACCTCAACAAGGAGATGGCCGACACCTACGTCGGGTCGGGTCACGCATTCGAGGTCGACGCCGACGACAAGCCGGTCAAGGCGTCCAAGGCCGCCGCGAAGCCGGTGGTCGCGAAGCCCGCCGCCACCGTCGACGAGCCCGGCACGGAGCCGTCGCCGAAGGAGCCGTCGAAGGCCGCCGCCAAGAGCTGATGGCGGAGCTCACCCAGCTCAACGCTGCGGTGCGAGTCGACAACGATCTCCTGCACCACAACGTCAACGTGACCATGGACGACCAAGCTCAGCGCGTGGTCGCCCATGGTGTCGTTGACGGCAGGTACGAAGACCTTGAGGTGTGGGAGGGCGTCGAGCTCCTATGGCGCAAGGCCGCGGGCGGCGCCTCCTACCGCCTCGCCGACGGCCGGGTGATGGAGATCACCAAGGCGAAGACCAACTGCTGTGGAGGCTGATGTGCTCGAGACCTACGTGGTCCTCGTCATCAAGTTCGTGGCGCTGGCGCTGGTGGCGCTGCGCATCTCGTGGTTCCTGATCGAGGACATCATCATCTCCGATCAGCGGGCCTGGCTGGTGGTGCGGGCCCAGAAGAAGGGGCGGCCGAAGTTGGCCCTGTTCTGGAAGTGCCCGTTCTGCCTCGGCTTGTGGTCTCAGATCGCCCTGGTGGCGGTCGTGGCGCAGTTCACGAGCCTGCCATGGCCGGGGTTGTGGGTCCTCGCCTTGAACATGGTCGTCGCCCCCGCCCACCACTTCATCGACCAGGCCATCAAGTGACGGCGCGGCCGTGGTCGCCGGTCGAGGTCGAGGTGAAGCTGGAGTCTGGCCTGGATCAGCTCGACGATGTGATGACGGGCTACCTCGCCATCGCCGACGACGCCGCGTCGGCGAAGCAGGCGTACGACCTCGCAGCGGCCCGGAAGATGCTGGAGCTGCGGATCTCGAACCCAAAGCTCCCGAAGCACATCCTGGACGCCGAGATCACCGTGGCGTGCCACGAGGAGCGGGCCGAGCGCGATGCCTGCGTCGCCGCCGAGGAGGCGGCACGGAAGGCGCTCGACTCGTACAAGACGAGGATCGAGGCCCTACGCACCCTCCTCGTCCAGAGCCGCCCCCAGGCCAGTCGGTAGACCGCACTGGCGGGCTGCGGCCCACCCGAGCTCAGCGACGGCCGCAGGGTTGGAGATGCGACCCCAGTACGCCCGGTGGACGTTCGGCACCTCCGGGTCGTCGCTGACGATCCACTCCTCGCGCAGTGTGGCCCCGTCCTCGAACACTCGGATCAGCCCGCCAGGCACGTCCGACCCTTCGTCGTACCACGAGGATGTGGCGATGACCTCGCCGTGGTCAGCCTGGGCGCTCACTCAACCGACTCCGATACCCCGAGCATCCGTCCGGCGTAGAAGGCCGCCACGAGGCCCAGGAGGTACGCCAGGCGCTTCACGAGAGGCCCTTGGCGCTGTAGCGCTCCACTGCCCGCTTGAACCGCCGCATACGGCGTGCGAGCCGCCTGCGGGTCTGCATCCGCTCGTCGGGGCCGACGGGTGCGTTGGGGTTCGGGTAGGCGAACTGCTCGACGGAGGGGACGTGCACGCCGACTTGGCCGGAGGGGTGGTGGACCTCGAGCTTCTCGACGAGGTCGGGTGGGAAATCGTCGGGCACCGGGATCGACTGCCAGGGGCCGGGGAACAGCATCGGCTCGACGATCTCACGGAAGTGGCGGGCGATGGTCTCGGGGAACTCGACGAGGGCGTCTTCAAGGAGGGGGCCCGCGGCCCCGGTGAGGGGGCCGTCGGGCCAGTGGGTCTCTCCCCGCCACTGCACACCCCAGGCGAGGACTGCGCGGGTGAGGACGTACCGGAACGGGCGGTCGTCTTCGTCGTCGATGATCTCCCACTCATGGTGTGGGTGCCTGCGTCGACTGTTCATGTGCATCGTCCTGAAGTTAGTGCGCGGACCGCACCCTCATCGCGGCGGCCGGTGATCCTGCCGGTGCCTGGCCTTACCCCACTCCTTGTATCGGGGGCGGATCTTCACGTCCCACACGTCGGTGCCCTTCGCCCGGTTACAGCGCACGCAGGCGACGACGAGGTTCGCGAGGGAGTCGGCGCCGCCCTTGGATCGGGGGATGACGTGGTCGACCTCGAACTTGGAGGCGGACTTGTGGCGGTACCCGCAGTACCGGCATCGAAGGCCGTCTCGGGCGAACACCTCGCGCTGGAGCTTGAGGGGGATGGGCTGGCGTCGGCCTTGGGCGGGGGCGTACTCCACGGTCCCATCGGCCCGGGTGATCTTCACTCGGCTGGCCCTCGGGCGGCCGATCGTCATGTTGGCGTTGTCCATGGTTCTCGTTTCAAGGCAGGGGGTCTCAGACCTATTTGCTCTGGGCAGAGCTGAGGTCTTCTCGTTTCTTCGGGTGCTCCACGCTCTCCCCGTCTACCAACAGCAGCTTGCGGCTACTGCCACCACCCCCGGTTTCTCCGGCCCGGTATGCCGTTCTGTCCGGCCTTGCGGCCGTCGCCTCGTTGCGCTCACTGGGGCATCCTCACGTCACCTTGGATGGTTCGTAGGTCGGTATGCGAGTCCCCGACGTCGCTGACGTGGCTGCGTCGCCCCCGTGGTGGGGAACTCTGCCCGTCGCTGTAATCGTGGTGTCCTCATCCCTCTGCGGGGGATTGTGGAGTTGATGATGTCATCGGGTTCTACCCGGCTCACCTGATCGGCTATAGTGGTGCTCGCTTTCCGTCGCACCGTGAAGCATACCGCACCAGACCCCCCTCTGGACGCGACACAAGAGCCCCGCCTCGATCGGCCGGGGCTCTTGTGGTTTGCGGGGAGAGCTCTACGTCTAGGTCTTGGCGACCACAGTGAACTCGTTGGTCTCGAACGTGTAGTTCACCGACCGCAACGGGTTGATCTGATACACGAACGTGAAGTACAGCGTGTACGTGTCGGGGGGGAGGTTGGAGGGGATCTTCAACGGCGTGCTGAAGCGGGTCCCACAGCCCTTGGGGGCGTTCGTCGTCGTGTCGGGGAGCTGGAACACGAGGTCGTCGTGGAACTCCCGCCGGATGATGGTGCTGATGGTGTCGCGGTTCTTGCAGTACGAGGACTGGACGAGCACCTCGGAGCCCGCCTCGACGATGACCGGCCCGGGGGTCCCGTCGGGGCGCAGGATGTTGATGCCATCGTCGAACTCGACCACCGGCTCCCCGTACGGCTGGCCGAGCCAGTAGACCGTCAGGATGAGGAAGAACGTGAGGCCGACGAAGGCGAACAGCACCATGGCCAGGCGGAGGACGGCCATCACCTTCTGGCGCGTCTTCGGCTCCCTGCCCGCTTCGGCGATCTCGTCGACCACCTTGTTGGCCCACGCTGGGACCGAGTGGCTGCCGTCGTCGAGCGGGGGGATCTGGGACGAGATCGGGGTCTCGGTGGTCCGAGTCGTGGTAGTCGTGGTGACGGTCGTTTCCTTGGGGTCCATCATGTCGCTCCAGGGGGGAGGGCGCCGCCCTTGTTGACGACGAGGGCGATGAGGGCCACGAGCACGGCGGCGCAGATCAGGCCGATCGCACCGAACACCACCCGCTCGACGAGCTTGAGGCGGGCGTCGAACTTCGACTCGATGCTGGTGAGCCGCAGGTCCAGCAGTGTGTTGTGGGCCTCATAGACCGCACGCAGAACGAACTGCTCCAGCTTCGCCTCGAAGGCGGCGTTGGAGGACTCGAGGTGCGCCTGGAACTCAGTGAGCGATGCCTGGATCTGTTGGACTGTTTGCTCCATCAAAGCTCTTGCAACATCATCACCGGGCACGGTGGGTCCTTCCTGGCTGTGAGACGGCGGCTCGATCCGCCGGACTCTGGGAGGATACCCGCTGAGCTCTGGAATCACCGGACCTGGGAGATAGTGTGGTGCCGTGAACTCCGCCGACAAGAAGGCATACCTAGCGCTACTTGGCGAGGGAATGACCAAGAGTCGCGCCGCGATGGAGATCGGGATGACCAACATGGGCATCACCGAGGCCATGAAGACGGACCGCCGATTCTTCGAGGACGTGCACCAGCTCCTCGCCACGATGACCGACGACGTCGAGCAGGCCCTCTACGCCACCGCCCTGCGCGGCAACGTCGAGGCGCAGAAGTTCTGGCTCACCAACCGAGACCAGGACAACTGGGCCAACCGTTCCCGCGTCGAGCACACCGGGCGCAACGGCGGCCCGATCGAGATCGCCACCCAGGCCACCCTCGCCCTCAAGACGATGCTCCTCGACCGCGACACCCGCGAGCTCGCTGTCGACTACATCGACGCCGAGCTCGCACCCGTGAAGGCCCTGGAGCTGGAGTCCGGTGACTCTGCCGCCTGAAGCCAACCCATACTCCGAGCCCGACGAGGACGCTCTGCCGCCGGACCTCGTCGAGCACCTCCAGAAGATCGCCTCGCCCGCCAACGTCGCCGCCTACTGCTCCGAGGGGAAATGGCTGCCAGCCTGGCACCTGAAGGTGATCTCTCGAGCTCTCGTAGAGGCTGAGACCGACCCCGAGCAGAGCTTCCTCAACCTCCAGGTGACGGTTCGAGGCGGCAAGAGCGAGCTCACGTCGAAGTGGAACGTGGTCTGGTACCTCGGGGTGTTCGACGCCAAGCGCATCCTCATCGTGTGCGCCACGTCCGACCTGGCCGAGAAGTTCTCCCGTGAGGCCCGCGACCTGTTCAAGATTTGGGGCCCGCTCCTGTTCGGCAAGAAGGTCCGCGACGACCTGTCGGCCGCCGACGAGTGGGGCACCTCCGACATGGGTCTGGTCCGCGCCGTCGGCGCCGAGTCCAAGGGCATCACCGGCTACGGCTTCGACCTCATCATCATCGACGACCCGATCTCCGACGCCAAGGCCGCCCGCTCCGAGGTGCAGAAGAAGAACCTGCTCGAGTGGTACGCAGCGACCCTCCGCACCCGACTCCAGCCCGGGGGGACGATGATCCTCGTGATGGCCCGATGGACCGACGACGACCTGTCGGGCACCGTCGTGGAGAAAGCCATCAAGGAGGGCACCGGAGACCCCTGGAAGATCATCCGCATCAGCGCGCTCGCTGAGTGCCCCATCCACGAGTGCCCGCCGCTCGAGGCCGAGGAGGGCGAGTCGTTCACCGACGAGGAGCTCGAAGCCCACGTCGAGCAGTGGCGCCAGGAGTGGCGCGACGAGTGGGGCCGCGAGGACGGCCAGTCGTTCTGGGAGGAGATGTGGCCCGCCCACGTCCTCGAGCGCATCCGGGAGGGTCTCCCCGACCCGACGGCGTGGGATGCCCTCTACCAGCAGAACCCCGTCCCCCAGTCCGGCAACAAGTTCGAGCGCGGCCACTGGAAGCGCGAGAACACCTCCGACCTCGACATCATCGACCGCTTCCGGGCGTGGGACCTCGCGAGCTCGGAGAACAAGGGCGACTACACCGTGGGCGCGCTCCTCGGCCGCACCCGTGACCGGCGCACCGTGATCCTCGACATCATCCGAGGCCAGTGGGGGCCCGACCGCGTCGAGCAGGAGATCCTGGACGCCGCCGACCGCGACGGGATGGAGGTCCGCATCCGCATGGAGATCCCCAAGGGCGAGTCGGGCGTGACCCTCCTGCACTACGGCAACCTCCTCCACCACCGCGACTTCGACGGCTGGAACGTGAAGGGCAAGAAGGAGGACCGGGCCCAGGTGATGTCGGGCTCGCACAAGAAGGGGAAGCTCATCATCCCCGACAACGCACCCTGGGCCGAGACCCTCATCGCCGAGTTCGAGCGGTTCCCCTACGGCACCCACGACGATCAGGTGGACGCCTGCGCCCTCGCCTTCAACCAGCTCTGGGAGTACGGCGGCGGCGACACGATGATGACCATCCCCGCCGACGCCGAAGCCGTCATGTCGCTCACCGCCGGATTTCAGCCACCCGAGGAGCTGGTCGAGTACGCAGGACATCTTCCTGCCCCGTGGGTGGAACTGGCTGACCAGCCGGGATGAACTCCCACCACACGTAGCGACGGAGCCGCCTCGGCCGGGTGATGCGGTGCGGCCACAGCGTGCCCTCCACCTGGGCCCCGCCGGGGCAGAGTGAGCGGAGCGGCCAGTACTGCCACTCGTCGTCCTCGTGGCTCCTGCGGCCCCGGAACGCCCGGTAGGCGTACAGCGTGTTGGTCGCCCCCAACGTGCCCCGGAAGGCGTGCAAGGTCTTCTTCATGCGGATGCCCTGGCGTTGGATGCGCCGGGAGTTGCGACGCATCATCTTGCGCTGCTCCCCCGTCGCCCAGTCCGGCGGGCTGTCGGCCAGCATCCGAGCAGCGGTGTCGAGGTCGTCGAGGTCCATCTGCACCCACGCCTTCCCATTCACCACCCACTGCGAGTCCTCGCGCTCGCGGTGCATCAACGCCACGTAGGTGGCCTGGGCCTCGGGCGGGTCGTCGACCGACTGACCGAACTCGGAGCGGATGTAGAGCTCTGCCCACGTCGTCCCGACTGAGATCCTCACGCCAACTCTGCGCCGTGCACCACGAGCCGGTCGAGCACGTCCTGGAGGAGGTGACGGGGCATGGAGGCCGGGTCCCACCCTTCGGCCGTGAGGAACTCGCGAGCATCCTTGCGGCACTCGTCGTCGGCGTTCTTCCATGCGACGTTGAGCTGCTCGCGCTCGGCGGGGGTGAGAGTCGGGTCCTCGTGGTCGATGTCCCCGGTCCCCAGAGCGGGGGCCGGAGGCGGTGTGAGCCCTGCCATCGAGCCGGAGCCGAGGGTTGCCACGCCCGCCCCTGCTGCGAGGTCGTAGAGCGACGCCTGGAGGCGCAGGACCGGCACGACGAAGTTCTTGGTCTTCCCGCCCGAGACCTGCTTGCGCGGCTCGATCGCCAGCGTCGCAGCGACCAGGCCGCGGGTCTGGGCCATGTCGATGAGCGCAACCATCTGCTCCATCTCCCGGGTTGCGGCCCACGAGTTCGTGCGCAGGTTCCACACGCCCGTCAAGGACGTCTCGGGGATGATGACCGACAGCCGCACCGTCGGCTTGCACTGCATGTCGTCCTCCTCGGCGCAGATGCACGCCCGGTCCATGAACGACACGTCGTCCCCGGTGCGAATCGGGACGGTGACCTCCTCGCCGTCACAGCGACGAGTACATCCGCCGCCGGACCACTGCTCGTAGATCGGCGTGCCGCCCAGCGGGTCGGGCGGGAGGATGACGTTGATCTCCTTCGCCTCCGACTCGAGGTCGAACAGCCCGCCAGCGTCGACCACCGTCCCGCCGTACATGGCGGCCAGCTTGTCGACCTGGGCACGGTCGCGGGTGGTGAAGCGGAACGTCTCGATCGAGGCCGGACGGGTCGACCGGCCGTTGGTCGTGGGGACCAGCTTGCCGATCTTCAGCTTCCCCGCCTCCTGGAGTCGACCATGGGAAACTTCGCGGATGGGGCGGACGGCGGGGTGGCTCATGGCGTTGAGTCTACCTCCTCGGGAGTGGGTGGACGATGGTAGAACAGCGGCTTCAGCACGCAGTCACGAGGCTCGCCGTCTTCCTTGGCGTCGCTCGTGTAGAGGTCGTTCTCGGCGAAGTCGCAGCGATGCTCGTCCTCGTTGCGAGTGCCGCAGTGCACCGTGCAGTAGTCGACCCCAACCAGTTCGGCACGCGCGTCGGCGGGGACCATCTCGGCGGGCTGCCCCGCCCCCCGGAACCCCTGGAGGGAACGCTCGACGAAATCGACGGGGCGGGAGATCACCTCAATCGAGTAGCAGTCGTCGCATGGGATGGCGAGCGGCTCGAGGCCGTGCATCCCGTGGTGGGAATCGAAGTTCGGGCAGCGGTGCGTGAAGTGGCGCACCCACTGGCCGGGCATGATCGTGTCGGGTGGGTGGAGGTCAGTGAGTGACATGGGGACTCCCTTCGGGGTAAGAGTGGTCGGCGAGCTGCTTGTGGACGACGTCGGCGATCTGGTCGAGTAGCTCCTCGTCGCCAGGCTCCGCCTTCTCGCCGTCGAGGTAGCGTTGGAGTGCCTCGACCTTCGGTCGGCCGAGTCGGAACTTGATCTGCATCACGGTCTCCCTGGTGTGGCCGAGCCGAGGTGGAAGAACCCGCAGTGCGGACAGCGGTACGACTCCACCCTGTGGGAGAACCGCCCGTTCTTCGTCTGGCGTCGCCGGATGGCCTTCTTGGCGTCGGCCTTCGAGTTGTATTGGATCTTGCCTTTGCACTGCGAGCGGCGGTTGAACACCGTGCCGTTCGGCGTGGCGCTCACGGGACGTCCGCCTGATCGAGGATCGTCCCCGCCGAGTCGATCGGCCGGGCCCACAGGGAGGCGGACACGGTGACCTCGTGACCCGAGAACCAGTCGTCGTCCTCCTCGACCCACATCTCCGTCCACCGGACCTCGATGCGCAGGGACCCCGGGTCGGTCAGTCGGGCGTCGGCCAGGAGCCGCCCGACGATCTGGGCGATCTCGGCGTACTCCCCGGCAGCGACGTGGTGAACCTCCGACAGGGTGAGGCGCTCCTCACCCGTCACGAGGCGAGCTCCCGGAGCTTGGCAATGCCCTTCTCGGTGATCGTGCACACCCGTACTGTCGCCCCGTTGAACCCGTCGGCCTGCCCGGCGGGCTCGATGAACCCACCCTGGCGCAGCTCGGAGCACCGCTTCCACCAGCACACGCCCCGGTAGTGGAGGTCGGCCAGCGACGCCGCCGCCTCGTCGGACAGGGCGGACTGGATGTCCCGCCCGTAGACCTTTAGGAGGCGGTGGCGCTGCGTGTTCGCCCCGACGTCGAGGACCTTGCCCTCGCGCTCAGCGGCGGCCCGTCCAGTGTCGTGGGACGTCGATGGGTCCTCGTCCCGTGCGGTCAGGCCGAGCGGACGGCCACACGCCTCGCACACCTCGGCGGCCATCAGAGGTCCTCGCCACGCAAGATGGCGACGATCGGAGCCAGCTCGTCCGCTTCGAGCTGGCTCCACATCGCTCCGCTGCCCGGTTCGATGAGGCAGGCCAGAGCGTCTGCGATCACCTTCTCTTGACGGTCGATGACGCTCATCAGGAACACGCCGGACGCCTGGCCTGGGACGACGCCCTGTTGGATGTGCTCCCGGAGCTGGGCGAGGCGCTCCACCTCGTCGGGGTCGAGAATGGTCATGTTGGTCTCCTTCTGGTCGGTCATGCGTACTCGGCTTGCCAGCCCTCGGGAAGGGTGGCGCCGCTCAGCCCACACCCCTCACACTCGAACCCCAGGTCTGTGCCGTCGTACCACTTGAACTCGCCGTTGAGCACGAGGGTCTTCGTGACCGTCTCCTGGCTGTGGAAGCTCCAGTCGCACGGGTGGGAGCCGTTCTCCTTGAACTCGACCCCGTCGCACTTCGGGCAATGCAGGAACCCGTCGGGCCCCTCGGTGAGGATCTTGGGCTCGGGTGCTGGACGCAGCATGTTGAGGGCCGCCGCCTGGGCTGCGTAGCCGTAGGCGGCGAGGTCGCCCATCATCTCGTGAACGGCGTCGCACAGCCCGTCTTCCTCGTCGACCGGCATCCCCGGCTCGGCGACTTCGATGTAGCAGGGGACGCTTGTGGTGACGTAGGCGTCCGCCTGCCCGCTCCACCACCGCACCCGCACCTCGGGGTCGGTGGTGTCGAGGAACCACGACAGGGAGCATTCGTCGAGTTCGACGATCAGATGGTCATCATCCACGTCGATCGAGACTCGCTCCTTCTGGTTGAGCTGGAAGAACTCCAACGCGTCACGGCCCCGCTCGAGAGCTGAGCTGATGATGGGTATCTCCACCGGCACGAACCCGGTGGGGGTGATCTTGGTCATGTTCTCTCTCCTTGTCGTTGTGCCAACTTGGCCTTGTACCGCAGGGTGCTCCGCCGCCGCCGCTCCTTGCGAAGCTCGGTGTCGTTCATCCCGCCCCAGACGCCGCCCCCGCACTGGTTGGCCGACATCGACATGGCGTACTCCAGGCACTCTCTTCGCACTGGGCAGGCCGAGCAGAACTCCGCCTTCACCTCTTCGGTCCGGGACTCGTCGAAGAACATGTCGGGCGCGGCGAAGCGGCAGGCGGCCTCGGCACGCCACGGCTGGTCGATGGGTGGCCCCGAGACGATGCTGAGTTCCGCCGCCAGGTAGGTGGACCGAGCCACCCGGTCGGCGAACTTCGGCTCACTCACGGCGCCAGGGCGGATGTCGTCACACACTCAGATCGAGTCATGCCGTCACCGCCGTCTCTGCCGCCTGGCGGAACTCCCGCGCCTGCTCGGACTCCCAGATCGGCTCGATGGAGACGATCGGCCCCAGGCTCTCTTCGCCAGCGTCGCCGATCCGCTGCACCGCCTGCACGACCTGCGGGGGGAGGTCCCGGCGCACCAGAGCGGCCAGGAACGCCGTCGACACCGTCGGGTCCCGCTCAATGTGTCGCTGTGTCGGGGTCCTGCCCGAGCCGTCGTCCTCTGCCGTCCACATCTCCGAAAGGAGCAGAACGGCCGTGATCGGCAGGCCCGACGCCACCGCCATGGCGAGGAGCATCGTGCCCTCGACCATGGGGTGATCGTCGCCGGGGAGCGTGAGGACCTTCGGGCCGATGTGGGACACCCACACCAGCAACCTCGCCGGTCGGTCCATGCCCGGCACCGGCTTGTCAGTGAAGTAGTCACGAAGGTGCCGGTCGAGGTCGATGATCGCCGGTTCATCGGTGATGATCTGCTCGCCGACGACGAGCAGGAGTCCGTTGTGGGCCGTGCGGACACGCTCAGTGGCCGTCTGCCACCCCTCCGGGTCGATGACCAGCCGGTACGAACGGTCCGTCGCCCACTTCGTGACGAGCGTGAGGATGAAGTTCAAGGTCGCTTCGGTCATGGCCCCGTTGGGGGACTCGCCCGAGAATAGCTCGACCTCGAGATCGGGCGTGTCAGGGACGTCGAGCACGCAGCTCCACTCCTCCTCGGCCCAGACAATGTTGACGTTGATCGACGGTGCTGTCATCCGTCTCCTTCCGTAGTGGGCATCGGCACACGGCCGGGGCCAGCCTCGATGCACTCCTTCTGCCAGTTGCAGTTACTCCAACCACGCCCATGTCTCGCCGTAGATGATGCGGCGCACGCCGTCGTCCGAGATGCCGTACTTGGCACCCAGGTCGGCGTAGGCGACCATCTTCCCCGTCGAGCGGTTGGCGAACTCTCGACGGATTGAGCGCACCTCGTCGGGGGTGAGCTTCCCGGTGTTCTGGTGGCCGTCCTTGGCGCGATCCTGCATGTTCTCGGCTCGTGTGCCCCACCTGAGGTGGGCAGGGTTGCAGCAGTCGCGCACGTTGCACGAGTGCAGCACCTCCCCACCCGTTGGCGGCGGGCCTTGGGCAACACGACAAGCGAACCAGGGGGCCGTGACGGTCCGTGGCCAACCGAGAGCCGTGAGGGCCGGAGGCATCGAGAGCTGGCCGTAGCCGCTGTCGGGGTTGATGTACCCAGCCCACGGCCAGCAGGCAGTCGGTCCCCGATCAACAACGTGCGCCTTCCACCTCCGTACGGCGGAATCAAGTGCCTGCTCCGGGGTCATCCTGTGTCGTCCCATTGGGCAACGGTACCCGACCTGGACCGGCGGCGATACATGAATCCTGCCATGCACAATACGAGCAGCCCCAGAACTCTCCCGAGGCGACGAGCCGCTCCTTCCCGTCGACCTCCTCCTTCTGCGCCCAGCCGCCCGTCTTCGGGTTACTGATCTCCACGGGTACGCCCGGCACCCGCCGTGCGGCGAGGAGGCCCTCCTCGTGCCACAGGCGGTTCACCCGCCACATGCGGACGAGCTCCGCTTCCACCTCCTCGACGATGGAGTCCAGCGGCACCGTCCACTCGGAGATGAACCGACGCCACTCGTCGAACCCCTTGCGCTGGGCGATCGCCACCGAGATAGCGTCACGGGCGAGGTTCACGACCGACACGTCCTGGGCCCCGAAGAACCGGGCGCCGATCGCCGCCTGGAACAGGGCGTCGCGCTTCGGCCCCTCGGCCTCGCCCCGCTCCCCGATCGCCATCTTGTAGCCGTAGCCGCCGACCGTCTTGTAGTCGGTGACCTTGCTGATCTCGTCGGTGTGAATCCAGATGTCGCCGTACCCGATGATCGGGACGTCAACCTGGGTGGGCTCACCGTCGACCATCACCGTCAGCGTCAGGATCTCCGGCTCGACCCGGTACTTCATCGGCGCCGACTCGTCGGGGTGGAACTCGCAGTACCAGTCCGCTATATCGGCGACCATCTGCCGCTGGCACTGCTCACACTGAGGCGCGTGCTCGTCGTCGAGCAGCGGCACCTTCGTGCCGATCATCGCCTCCGGCGTGCACCCCTCGGGGCCGAACTCGTCGAGCAGGGCGTCCTCCAGGACCCGGTGGACAAACTTGCCGAGCGACGTCACCCACCACCCCGACGGCTCCATCGGCTTCCCGGGCGTCCCCGCGGCCCGGTAGCTGAGCTGGCGGGCGCACGACAGGGCGTTCGACGGCGACACGTAGTGCCGCTCCTTGTCGGGCCGCTCACCCTCCATCTCCTTGAAGGCGTTGATGAGCAGCGGGCCGAAGATCGTCTCCTCGTCAGGCTGCCACCCGCCCCCGGCCTTCGGCTTGGAGGTCGGCAGGTCGGATCGGTCCTTCTTGATGGCCATGTGGTTCTCCTTAGTAGAGCGGTGGTTGGATGCCGAACGGCGACCGCATGTCGAACTGGACGATCTCGCGGAACGAGGACGGCTCACGCCTAACCTCGACGCCGTCCTCGAAGTCGAGCGTGACGTAGCCGCCGCGCTCTGCACGGTTCTCGACCACGATCCATGTGTGGGTGGGGGAATCGCTGATCCCGTACTGGGCCAGCCATCCAAGAGTAAGCGAATCGGCGGTGACCGTCATCGTCCGAACAACCCCCTCGGTGTCGTGCGGGTGGCCCGCTCGATGTACTCCTCCTCTTGGGGGAGGCGGTCCAAGTCGGGATCGTTCAGGAGGCGCTCCAGGCGAGGGTTGTGGTCCGACGGTCGGGGTCGCGGTGGGTCGATGTGGAAGTCGCTGATGGTGCGGTCGCTCAACGCCCTCCAACCGCTCGTTGGCCGGGCATTGTCGTCGAGCGCCTGGAGGGCCACCGTCATCAAGTCCACGGCATCCGTGACGCTGCGTGCGGCCAGCTTCGGCGGGATCGGTGCGGGAGGTGGTGTGCCCATCAGGGCGATGTACTCGGCGTCATCCATCGTCGTCCTCCTCCGGGATCTCCACCCCGAGCAGCCCGGCCAGCTCCACGAGCAAGTCGTGTTCGGCGTCGTTGCTCGACCACGAAGTCGGGTTGGCGACGAGCTCCCGCATCTTGTCGTGCGCCTTCAGCTCCCGCTCCTTGGCGATGTTCGCCACCATGAACCCGTCCATCCACAACGCCCCCAACAGGATGCCCGGGTCCATCCCGGCCAGCATCTCCAGGCACGCCTGGATGCGCTGGTCGGACATGTAGATCACCGACTCGGTGTCGTAGATCGCAGCGAGCTGCTGGGGGAGCTGACGGCCCAGGTTCGCTCGCATGTCCTGGGTCTTCACCGCGTCGTCGAGACGCTTGAAGTCGGGATGGTCGGGCCGACCTGGGGTCGGCGGGTTCAGGATGGTCATGGGGTCCTCCTCAGAAGGCGTCGATGACGGGGGCGTCGAGGTCGACCAGGAGCCGCACCTCGGTCCCTCGGGGCTCGGGGATCTCGTGCACGCCGACGATCCCTCGGTACTTGAACTCGGCCTGCAAGCACCCCTGGTCGAACCACGACACGACGTCGAAGACGGCCTGCTGGCGGTCGGCTGCCGGTGCCTCGTCGCCGTCGGCAACGGGGCGCCAGGGCCCAGCGAAGCGGCGCTCGACCGTCACGTTGCGATGGTCGTCGCGCCTCCGTCGAGCGTTGGCGAACTTGATCGCGGACGGGGCATCTGGGGTGGTGCTGATGTGGGGGTGGAACATCCCGTCGTAGCCGATCTGCTCCATCGTGACCCGGTACTCGTACTCGGGTGGGTGTTCGGCCATGGTGGGCTCCTTGGGTTGATGGAGGGCGAGTGCCCGGAGAGCGAGCGAGACCTGCGACCCCGAGAAGCCGCCGATCATGCGGCGGGCACCCGGGCGACGACGTTGGCCGTCACGATCTCACCGTTGATGCGGAGGACGAGCACGTCTCCGTCCTGGCCGAGCAGGTCGACTCGGGGCGGGGTGAGTGGCCCCGGGTCGTTCTCGTGCGGAACTTCGTCGGGCAGCTCGAGGTCCTCGAACGGCGGATCGAAGCGTGGCTCCGCCGTGCGGATCGAGGCGAGCGGGGCGGCCAGCTCGTCGGCCAGCGCCACACGCTGGCCCTCCTCGACGGCGCCGGGGACGTGCAGCCGAGGCTCCAGGATGGCCGTGGCCGAGTAGCGCACCGGCCACTTGTTCTTCGAGATCCCCGTCTTGATGACCCGGGCGTCGGTGTCGAACACGTACCGGCCGACGCCGCAGCGGTACAGCACGCCGTCGCGGTCGTGGATCTTCGAGTAGGCGACCCAGACGGCGCCCGCCTTCTGGATGCGCCGACGGCCGGAGGAGTGGGCCTGCTGCATGTCGAAGACACGCCGCAGCACGTCCAGCGCCGAAGACACCTCCTTCTGGGACTTGATACCGAGGGACGCTGCGAGGAACTCGCCGTCGAGTTCCGTGTCGGGGTTGGCGATCACGATCTCGGTGACGAGCTCGACGAGAGCGACGCTCGCCTCGCTGGGATTGACGGCCATGGGTTGGCCTCCTTCTACTTGCTGTTGGGATGGGACTTCGGCTCGACGTATCGAGCGATCAGGATGTCGAACACCTTGGCCCGGTTGTCGTTGTCGAGCGCTACCAGCTCGGTGACGTGGACCGCCCCGCCACCGTTCCACATGGCCCGCACGAGTCTCACGAGAACCCTCTCTCCCGTCGATAGGCCGTCGAGCAGCATGAGGTTGAGTGCGTACGACATCCACCGCGGCACGTCGGGGTCGCGGCCCCCCCAGAACTCCTGGTTGGCGTCACGGAGCAGAGGGCAGTCGACGAGCAGCTCGATCATGCGGGCTGCGGCCTCTTCGTTACTGATGGTCATGTGGCCTCCAGGACACACGGGTGGTCGGGGGCGTCCACCGGGAACGGACAGGGACGGCGACCGGTGCCGAGGCACGAGGGGCACTGACCGCCGCCGCCAAACAGGCCGTCCGAACCGAGGCGGATCGGCAGGCAGCAGTACCCGTGGCACTCGGGGCATTCGATGCTGTCGGTGAACCCGTCGAGCAGGTACACGGTGTCCCCGGGCTTGAGGCCGGGGAGGAACGGCAGAGCCGAGGAGATGTCGGTCTCGGCGAGCGAGTCGTCTTGCAGGACGAGGCCGATGATGTGACCCGGTCGGCCTTCGAGCCAGATGCCGGGGTCGTCTTCCGGCTCGTGGTCCCAGTCGTGCACCTTGACCTTCCGTAGCGTGCCCTCGCCGATCATCGACGACAGGACGATCGGGTGCGGCGGGTTGTGGTTGCTGATGTCGTCGAACTTGTGCGCCCACTCGTCGTTCGTCATCAGACCGCGGCCGGATGCCACGACGATGCGGTGCCCGTCCGAGGCCACCACGACCTGCCAATCGGACTGAGTGCTACTCCGC
>ERZ650308.222-NODE-222-length-31285-cov-9.130323_pt1 | contig 31285 bp, 13 predicted proteins | sample MGYA00376244_ERZ650308 | MGnify/ENA primary metagenome ERZ650308 (study PRJEB26733, sample SAMN07839295) | wastewater metagenome | biome: small river; feature: stream; material: water | place: USA: North Carolina | collected 2016-04-26 ... | reverse complement strand
ACTAACAAATATGACAAGTGGCTCATTTGTAGGAACGCCAACAGGATTAGTCTGTACAACTGCAACGTGTACCTTAGCTTCAGGTACAACAGGGGTAGGAACGCTACTAAATTCTAGTAGTCCTGTGAATTTTCAAGTAGGAACCTTAACTAGCGCGATATTTTCAGTAACCTTCCCTGTGAGTGGAACGGTAACAGTGCCAGCGAATGAAGGATTTTCCGTGAGTGTGAGCTCGAATGGATTAGAGGTAGAGATAACAGCAACCACAGTAGCGACAATTAATAACACCTCAGGCGAGGTAGTTACACTAACAAATATGACAAGTGGCTCATTTGTAGGAACGCCAACAGGATTAGTCTGTTTGGCTAGCAATTGTACTTTGGCAATAGGGGAAACAGGTGTGATGACGCTAAAAAACCCTGCGATTCCTGTGAGTTTTGCTATGGGGAGTGTGAGTGATTTGACGGAGGTGTTTACGGTCGATTTTTCGACGGGGGTGCCTAGGATTAGTCAGATGGTAAATTATTATAGCGCAGTTTCGCTCTCTGAGGAATTTGGGATTGCTATTTTACAGACTCCAGAGGTTACCTTTGTCAATAATTCGGGAAGTGTGATTACGGTAGTTGGGGCAGATGAGGGGGCGTTTACGACCACTGTTCAGCCTACGAATAGTTTAGTTTGGGTCGGGCGTCCTTCTCCTGGGAGTTGGCAGATTGGGAATGGGACGGGAAGTGGAGTTGTAGGGGATTTGCTTGGGGAATCACTTCAACCTATATTTAATGCAGGAGAGGCAAAGATTTTCGGGCTCGATTTTTCAGGGGGAGTCTTGCAGGTCACTTCTGGAAGTGTGGCTTCTGGGTATAACGTTTCCGCTTCTGGAACATTGACGGGTGGGTACAAAATTTCGGTTGGAATTTCTCAGCAATTAAGTTTTCCCCTCAATTCAAGCGCTCTGTTTCAATTGATTGAAGATTCTACGAATTCGAGTAATATGTTATCTGTTTTACCCAATGAGGCAAATAGTGGGTATCAACTTTCAATGAATTTTATTTTAGAAGTAAATTCTACCGAAGTTATTGGAATGCTTCTTCATAACCGATCTCTTTTAGAAGAAATAGTTTTTCTAAATAGTAATTCGAACTCTTTGGCTAATATTAAAACTCTCCCTTCTTCAGAGCGTATTACTCCGAGTAGTGAATTTAATTTGCAGTTAGATACAACCTCTACCTTTCAGGGAAATGCAATTTTCGGCAGCGATAAAACCTCTCTGATAACAATTTCTTTTGATTCAAATCTCAACTCTCAAAATACAGATGCAACCATGAATACACAGCTACCTCTTACAGACTTTCCTAAAATAGATTCCTTTAATTTAGGAAAGGGGGGGAGTGCAATATGGACGTTAGATGCAGCGACACTTCCAGGTTCGAGCCCATGTCAAAACAATTGCACGCTCTCGGTAACAACTCCTATTAATATCTTACCCCTCTATACTTTTAGTAGTGGTGGAATTGCTGCAACGATTGCTCCCCAAATGAATGCAGGGATAGTGAATAATGATGGTTCCTTTTCCTTCACGTTTGGATTACCTGAAAATTCAAGTTCGATGTTAGGTGCATCGCCTATCGATGTTTCTGTAGTGGCTGTAAGTTGCACAGGGAAGATTTCTATAACTGACTCAAATCAAGCTTCAGGTGAGAATACGATTGAGTTTAATTTATTAGGGCAAACGGTGACAGGCAATTTTTATGGAGTTAACATCTCTAGCGGAGTATCCAGTTTTAGTCTGGCAGGGGATCGATATTTAACAATATCTGGAACTCTTGATTCTTCTTACACAGGTTTAAAATTTAGCCCAGGCTTAAACGCGTTGAGTGGAAGTGTCGATCTAACCTTTACCTCTTAGTTCTTTGGTGTTTGTAACAAGGTGGTTAGGGTAGGATTGACCACAAGGCTATGTTTTTAAGAGATCTTCGAGATCTATATTTATAGAAGGCAAACGCTGCTAGGAGTAGAGTCCAAGAGATGAGTCTTGGGAGGGTGATGATTTGGTAGATGCCGTGATTGGGGAAGCCGAATCTGCCGCCAGGCGCCCAGAAGGTGAAGGCAGGCACACCTCTAATGTTGTCTTCCGGGACGAATCCAAAGTCTCTGCTATCTGCTGACATAGCGTGGTTGTCTCCGAGAGCAAGATATTGTTTTTCAGGAACTTTAATTCCGTATGCTTTTATAAGATCTATGTTTAAGGTTCCGTCTGCATGTATCGGTGCGCCTGCATCAATAAATGGAGTATATTTAGGAAGGAGTGCTTGTTTTTCGATTTCGCTACAGATAAAGGCTTGTAGGAGGGGATCCTCTTTTTTAATGACAGGTGCCCCCATTAAATAGAGGTCTCCATTTCGGAAATAGGTGTATCTAGAAGGGGAGATATTGAATTCTTTTGTGGTAGGGCTAAAGCGTGTATCGCACTCGATTCCTATATTGAAGAGGAGAATCGCTCTTTGAGGGTCAAACTGTGCAAGAGGGTGATCTTTAGCAGCTTCTACTGTAATGCCTTGCGCTTTTACCTCGTAGAGTTTTCCTTGATAAAACTCGTAGGTGCCATCGGGGATTTTTACATCTTTGATTTTTAAGGTGTAGGGATTTTTCCGTGCATCTTCTGCACTCATTCCATACCGGCGAATTAAGCCATTTTCTGCTATGATTCTCCCTGTGTAGAGGTTGTTCCAAATTTCTTTGATCGTATCTTCTGAGAGGGGGATAAAAGATTTATCTGTGTGGAGCATTGGACGCAATCTGTAGTAGGGGTCTCGGGCTATTTTCGCTTTTGTTAGGGAGGCGTGGTGAGTGATTTCAAGGTAATACTCTTTTTGAGGAAAGTCTGCTTGCAAATGCGACTTCTGAACAAGATTTTTAGGGAGAATTCTGACCGTCCCAAAATTTCCCATGCCCCAAAGTTTATGCAAATCAAAATTTTCCTCGGGTGCGGGATTTGCTAAGTCGAAGTGAACATCTCTATTTGCTGAGAGATATAGGGTTGCAAGTGGCAGATTCATTTGCTTAATTGTTGCCCTTGAAAAAAGGTCGCTATTTTTTTGAGGAGAGAGATTGGTTGTGACTTTTCCTTCAATGTTAATAAAAGGAATGTGTTCTAAATAAGAGAGCTCTGGTTTTTGGAGGTCGCTTGAGATGTTGTTGCCATCTTTATCAATACCATAAATTTTCCCACCATAAAAGTAGAGGGTGTCCCCTGGAAGGCCGATCATCCGCTTGATGTATTGTTTATAGCCAGGAAAGAGGTAAAAGTACTTGGTCTTTACATTAGAAATGTCCATGTTTTCACCTGTAAAGGTAAAAACACCCATCCTTTTTGCAAGAGAGGGGTCGAAAAGGAGGTGGGAGGTGGTGAGGGGGATATTTAGTCCGAACTGAGTTTTTGAGACAACTAGGCGATCGATTTCTTTATAGGTGGGGCGCATCGATCCTGAAGGGATCTCATAAAGTTCAAAGCAAGACTGTCTTATAACAATTGCAACAGAGAGGGCAAACATAAGAGCGAATGCAAAGTCAATAAAACTCCGGAGGGGAGATTTTTTTAAATATTTGTTTGAAAGAAGTTCAAGTTCTTGAGAGAGAGGTTTTGCTTTTGCCCTATCTTTTTCAAGGAGTGCATGTTTTAGGGAGAGAAAGCTCTCTTGAAATTTTTTCTTTACATCTTCGGAGAGTTTGTCTTGATTTCTCTGAAAGTGCTTCCACGTCGTTTTAAGAAAAGTTTCTGCTTTTTTAAGTCTGTAGATCATGGAGATATTCTATCATAAGGGTTTTTTTTTGGAGAGGAGAGATTTTTTCCAGAGTCTATTACTCGAAATTTTAAGGCAGCATTTGAATCGTCGGTGATTTGCCCCCAAAGAGGAAAAGGAAAGGTCTCATCATTTTTATTAAAAAAAAGTTCTATCCGTTTTCCTGAAAGAATAGAGCCATCTTTCGGCATTTCGATCCGGTACGCGGAAAATTCAGGGGATTGTATCTTTTTTCCCTGAAATATGAGGGAGGGGTTCCAAATTTTTCTTGTATCCGCCCCTTCTTTGGGAGGGGGGCCGATTTTGCGCCTCTGGCTCTCTAAAATAGGAGAAAAGGGCATATCTAAAATTTTTAAAAAGAAAGAGTCGTCTGGATTTGGGACAAGCCATGCATTTTTTGTGAAGGAAAAATGGGAGGTCAGGGCCGATGTATTCGGATTGATTTCTATAAAGGACCAAGAGGTGTTTCCCTTGGCTCCCCCTTCCAACCATTTATTAAGGTCTTTAGGGAGAGAGGATTGAGGGAATGAAATTTCTTCAATAACAAGTTTTTCAATGGAAATGGAGTGAATCCGGATTAGACTGCAAAATTTGTTTTGTTCGGTGATTATATAGTCTCCTTTCATTCCAGTTAGGAGCTTATCCTTAAAAGTTAGAGCACTTAAAGAATCAAAAATAAAAATGGTTAAGAGGAGCAAAAAACGGGTCATAAAAAAAGTATACCAAATCTGTTGATCTTTTAAAAGGGGTATGCAAGGTAGAAATCAAGAGGAAAAAATTATGTATTTTAGAATCACTTGCGCAACACTCAGCATACTTATAATTAGCGTTTTGGGTTTTTATGTTGGGAGAAATACTCTTGAAGTGCCTGCCGAGACTCACGTAATTAAGGTAGATCCAGACGGGACTTTAGAGGAACAATTAGCCTATCACGAGCAACAAATGAAGAAATACCAAGAGGCCCTTCTGAAAGAGGAGGCAAATGCAAATCTTTATTTGAGAAGAGGTCAAATGAATGATGTTAGACAAGCTACTAGTCGGAAGTTTCAGTATGAAAAGAAGTTAGAAGAGCACGCCCAAGCAATTGAGGAGTTGCAAAAACAGACATGAAAGCTTTATTAATCTCAATTCTGGCCATGTTCGGTTTTGTTCCCCAAACAGAGAGTTTGCCAGCCCAGCAGATGGTCCTTGTAGGCACTTCTGTCACACCTAAAAGTGACTATATCAAGCAAAAAGAAATTGAAGTAATTGATAATGAGCTTGAATCGCTTTTAAACCTTCGAGATTATTATAGCAGTAAAGTGGCGCGGTATCGCAATCGCGCTTCACGTTACGAATTTCAAGGGGAAAACCAAGAGGAATCTAAGCATCTTGGCATCGAAGCTGATAAACTCGAAGGTGTTATTACTCAAATTGATGAAGAGATCACCCGCCTCGAAAAAGAGCGGGCTCGCATTCTTAAAAGCTAATCACTTTTGAGATGCTTTCCAAAATATTAATTATATAGTATTGTTAGTTAATTAATAATTATTAAATAATTGATAAGGAAAATAAAATGCTTGGAAATTTGAAAGCTCTTGCTCCTGGGATAAAGAATTATTATGCAATTTATGATGCTAATTGGAATGAAAATCCAAGTGCCCCTGTATCAATGCCATCTGCAATTAATGCTAAAGCAGGAAGCACCTGGGTGAGTCTATCTTGGGCGCCCCCTTCAAAAGGCTTAAATCGCGGTAATTATGAGTGTGGTTATGTTGTTTGTAGATCCGATACTGCTCCTCCCCAAACGCTAGATGATCAGGGCGCTTATATTGTATACGTAGGGACAGGTACTCATTTTGGGGATATGCAACTCTCTCTTAATTCTTCAGAATTAAGAACGGCAGACATGGGCCTTAAAGCTAATGCTACCTATTATTATAGCGTGTTTGTTGTAACAACTGTAGATCCGACATCAGAAAATCAGGTTGGCTATCGATCAAAGCCGTTGTCAATTGCTGTTACAACAACAGGAATTACTCCAATTAATTTGGTCCAAAACCCTCAATTCAAAGATGTTACAGCAAGTGGAGGCACAAATTGGGTTGTATCAAATGCTACTGATTTACAAGTGGTTGCTTCAACTACCACTGACCTTGGAGACGCATTCACTCAAAAAGCAGGAGAAAGTATAACAAGTTATTTATCAGTAACGCAGAATGGTTCTCTGATAGAAATTTCCCAGGAAATCCAACCCAATGGTGCTGGCACAAATCTTGTTCCTGGGAAACTCTATTCTTTTTCTGTTTGGTTTCGTTCTAATAACCCACTTTCTCCTGCACAGATTGCTAAGGGTGGTGATTCAAGTTGTTTCCCTGTAATTAATTTGTTTGGAGGTTCTACTTCGACCCAAATTAATATTTTTCAGGAAGAACAAGCTATTGCTAATGAAGGTCCTTTAGGTGCATATAATCAGCCTGCCGCACCTTGTAGTCCTTCAGATTCGAAAACATGTAGCAGAACTTGGTCGATTGGGGGACAGAATATCATTAGTTTTGCGTATGGAAACCCTGTATGGACAGGACTTTGGCAAAGAGCTGCTGCAACTTTTGTAATTGGATCTACAGAGCCCAGCCCTACACTAAATGCTTACAACCAAGGGGACCCTATACAAGCTCCTAACTCAAGCAATAAAACAGGATCAATTATATCAGGGTTTGATACCTTTACCCTTCAGTTTCAATTCAGTAAAAAAGAATCTGATATTAGCCAAGATGTTGTTATTGATATAGCAAATCCGACGATTGTTGAGGGGCTTATTCCGTATACCGATCCGTTTTGGGGTATTGTAGAGAAGAATACCAGCGGAGATTTCGGGAATCTTATATACAATTCCTCTTTTGACGGTCTTTATACAGATACAGCTGGATCCGTAGTCCCGTTTTGGATGTTTGATCCATTGCTGCTCGCTGATACAGTTTCAGGTGAATTGCAAACTGGGGAAGTAGCTTTCATAAATCCAAGTTCCTATGAGGGGGGGCAATTATGTTTTAGTACATCAAATGATCCTAGATATAATAATAATACTCCACCAAAGATCTGCTCTGATTTGACTTGGACTAATAAAAACAGCACTTCCTGTATGGTTATGACTGCATGCAATGCAAATGGAAACTTGACCCAGGGAAATATTTATGGGGCGACCCCCCCTATGTTTGGATCGTTTATGCTGGAAGCTAATGGTAAATATACACTTACGTTTGATTGTGCAGTCCCTTCAGGCGTCGATACAACTAAATTTATATTGACTTTGAATATTAATGACATAGCCAAAGGAGCGGAATGTTCACAAGAGATCACTGGCCTTACAGCAGATGGTGAATTTCATTCTATTTCTGTAACATTTACCCCTCCATCGATGCTAAATCCGCAATTTCAGTTTAATTTAAGTGCTTCTGGAACAGAGGAAGCTAACGTTGCAATCACAAATGTGGTTGTTACTGCAACCGGCGGGGAAAAATATGGAATACAAAATCCCTATCCTGCTCTAGCGACTGTTCCTTATACAACACAAGATGATGTGGATAAACATGCCATTGTTTGGACTTTTCCTCCTAAGGGGGCAAATAGCGTTACAAATCAGCTTTTTACGCAAACAGCTCAGAGATTAGATGGGACCCCACTTGATTCTTCTCAGGGAATGACCCTTTTAAATGCTTATCATGAAACATGTTCAGGCGTCCCTCCCACTGAATTCGTAGACAATAAGGGGAATAAGATTCCTGCAGGTGCCGATCTTGTTTTGGATAATGATGAAAGTTTAAAAAGCATTCTTGGTATAACCAGTGGGGAAGCGTATGTTTTAGCGATAACAAAAGCCAATTCAATTATGCTTGGAGAAAAGGAATTCTTTGCTAACGCAAGCTCCTTTCTCCAGTCAAACGCTTATTACGGTTCAGGACGTTGGGATCTTTGGGTCAAGCTTGACAGTTTAACAAGATTAGATGGAACAAAATTTCAAGGACCCAAAAACGTGTACAATCCAACATCAACTTCTTTAGCTATGTGGATTTATCACGCCTTAGATTTTGGGGTGGCTGGAGGTGCTCCTGCACTCCTTTATGTAAATACCCTCCTTAACTCTGAAATCGATATCGAAATTGGGGGGGCATGTCCGGATTACTCTCAAAATTATGGACATAATATTGCAAGATTAAATGGTTGGGGAGGGCAGTGGGGCTGTTCACCAGATTGTGGAAATAATTTTACCATGCATACCATGATGCCTGCAAATGCAACTTTGAACGTCGGAATTTCAGCAGATGATGGATACTACCACAAGCTTTCCATTGTCTACCATTCAGGTGTTGATTTTACCCCAGACCAGCTCGACCCGAACGGGACTTACCCCAACACTAGGCAACCTGGGTTTATTAAATGGTTTATTGATGATGTTGAGTGGGGATGTGGATGGACCGGGAATAGTTATGGTCTCGATTACGTTCCGATGACAGCTACAAGGTTAGTATTTGGACCTGAAGCTACTGACTGGGCTGGTAGTTGTCTTTGTGCAAATACGGCAGGTCTTTGCAATGGATGTGCAGAAAATTTAAATCCAATGCAGCCTAGTGGAAGTATGATTTGTGATCCTTATGATAAAAATGGAGTTTTTAACAATCCAAATTATTGCATTTGTGGGGGATGTCTTAATAATGCTCCAGATGATAAAGGGTATCAATATGTTACAACTGGAAGCAATCCCGCTGACTATGGAAAGTATGATGTACCTAATACGAGTTTTATGCCTAAAGCTTCAAATGCAGATACATCTGCAGTAAAGGCATTTCCGAACGGGGAGCCCTGTCCGACATGTAATGATTGGAGCACAGTCACTTACAATATTGCGAAAATTCAATTTACCCCAACTTGCATAGATTGCCCACTTCCGGGTTCAACAGATACCACTTACTATCCGGATGCTACCCTGCCTAACAGGCCGGCAGCGAATGGACAAATATTGCCTGGATCCAATCGAAACCGAACCCTTCCAGAGACAAAGCCTTATATAGTTTTTCCCCCTACTTAGAATCGAGGAGGATGTGCTTGAGGCGGGAGGTGTGGCCGGATTGGATGATGATGCAGCGTTTGGGGAGTTTGAAGTGTTTTGCGAGGAGATCGATGAGGGCGAGGTTGGCTTTGCCATCTTCGGGGGGGGCGCGGAGTTTTACTTTTAGGATGCCGTCCACTTCTTCAAGAACTTTATCCTCTCTGGCGTTTGGGGTGACTTTGACCTTGATAATCATTGGAATTTTTTGATACTCTTTTGAGGTATGTCATGGTATCAAGTTTATAGGTTTTGGGCGAAGCTTTTTTGTCTTTTTTCGATTAAGGTGATGGCCCTTGATTTTGGTCAGGATGCACCGGAATTTCAATTATATGATCAAGAGGGGTTTACTCACACATTGCGCGAGCATCGAGGGCAATTTGTGTTGCTCTTTTTTTATCCAAGAGATTTTGTCTTTCATAGCGCGCAGGTGACGAAGGCGTTTGAAGCTAAATATCAGGAATTTAAAGGGAAGAATGTTGTCATCTATGGGGTGAGCAACGACTTCATGAAGACCCATTTGAATTTTCATAAAAAGATGAACCTTACCTATGACCTCCTTTCTGATCCTGAGGAAGAGGTGATTCGAAAGTATGGGGCGCGGGGAATTCTTGGAGGTAAATTTATCTCTTATCTGATCGGCCCTGATGGAAGAATCTTTAGAAAATATGAGGATAATTTGTCAGTCAGGCATCCACTTCTTGCACTACGTGATCTAAATTAGTAAGTTATCCTACTTCTTGCTTGAAATAGAGGGAATGTGATTCTACTTAAGTAAAAGGGAGTACTTTCATGCTTACGCTCGTTTACTGTAGTGAAAAAAGAGATTTCGAAAGAGAGAAGAGGTGGGTGGAAAGTTCTGGTTCAAAAGATGTTGAAGTTTTGAATTTTTCTAATAGCTCCTTTTCAAGGGGATATAATCTAGCCCTTAAAAGTGCAAAACATGAAGTGATTGTATTTATTCGAGAAGACGTTGAATTGCCCGTAAATGGATGGGGAGAAAAGTTAATAGAACGGTTTCAAACTTCTCAATTTGGTGTTTTAGGGGTGGTAGGTTCGATTATCGTTCCGATGTCAGGGCTTGTATGGGAAAAAGAGGAGCCGCTTGTAGGAAGAATTTGGTATGAAAAATTTGATAAGAGTCATGAGCAAAAATTTTCAGAGAATTTTCCAGGAAAAATTATCCCCGTTGTTGCATTAGATGATTCTTTATTTGGAGTGTATCGAGCAAGACTTCAGTCAAGATTTGATGAGCAGTTTATATCAGATTCGTTTTACGATCTCGACTTTTTTGTTACCAATTATCAAAAAAAGGTAACAATCGGGGTGATTTCGGATATTAAAGTGCTTAAAGTAGGGCTCAATCCTCAAAATCAAGAGTGGATCCAAAATAGGAATCTATTTGTCAAAAAACAGACAAAATTGCCCCTCCGAATCAAACCTGAAATTTTTCTTACAAGTACTCCGATTAAAGTGGACCTCCCTCCGAAGGTTGGCTTATTTATCGCGACAAAATCAAAACCTGTGGAGCTTGCTTCCTGCTTAGAATCTATTTTTGAACATTGCAAATATCCTAATTTAGATATTTATGTGATTGATTTAGGGTCGTCAGCAGATGATTTGGAATCGATTCGAAATTTTATTATTCCCCACCACAACGTATCACTAATTGAAATGAAGCATGAGCATCTTCCTTCGATTTACGAAGAGGTGATGGAGACAAAGAACTTAAACGATACGGAGCTGTTTCTTTTTTGCAATGCCGAGGTGATCTTTCTAAATGATGGGATCTCGCGCATGGTAAAAGCCTACCAAGAAGATCGTGAAAATTGTGGGACAATCGGCGCCAGAATGCACACTCGCAATAATATGGTGCGTCATTTTGGACTCCAGCTTATTTCGACCCAGACCGAGGAGGGTTACGAATTAGCTCTTGGTTATCAAGGATTTCAGTCTGCATACAAATATCAAAATAAAGTGGTAAGGGGTGTTTTAGGAGCTTCCCGCGATGTCTTGATGATTAGTCGAAAGCTCTATCAAGAACTTGGCGGCTTCAATAAAAATTATATGCACAGCCTGGAAGATTTTGAGCTTAATTTGAAATCAATTTTGGCAGGTAAAAAAAATGTCATTGTCGGAACAAGTGTTTGCTATTTTCTAGGACACGACATTCCGAAATTTCTTCCGAGCGATTTTGAGCGGTTAGTAGCTTTTGTGAATGATCATGTCGAAGTGATTACACCTTATGTAGATCTACTCTCAGCCGCTTAACAATTTAGGTTTTTAGAATCCCCAAGAGAGGCGAGCTGCAACGTATTGAGTACGGTCTTTGAAAAATTGGCCTTCACTGTAGCCGTTGTGATATTCGGCAAAGAGGCGGACTTTACGGCCGGCGCCTTGGAGCTTAGACCATTCGTAACCGAGCTGAAGGGTCGTGCTAAATTGAAAGTGATTGGCTTGCCAGTTTTGGAAGTCGGCTGCGAAGAAGGGGGCGCCATAGAGTCTGTGGTAGTGGTAGCGCAGCCCCATAAAGCGCCACTCGAGTCCATATTCAGCATAGAAGACTTTCATAGGATAGCTGTTATCGCTATTTACAACAAAGCCGGGACCGCCGTAAATGCGTAGGCCGTTTGTTGCCTGATAGGAGACAAAAAAATCGATCGCTTCAAAGCTTGGGTTAACTCTATTTACTTCAATGTGATTGACCATGTACTCATCACCTAAGTGACTTGAGATATGGTAGGCTCTAAGTCTGTATGACCACTTATTAATCGCGTAGGAAAAGGGGATCATTAAAATGTAGTCGGTAGTAATCAGCTCTGCCCACTCACCGTTTGGATGACATTTGGGGCTCATATCGAAATCGGCCCAGACGCAAGCTGCGATATCGATTTGAAGATCGCCGTGCCAAGGAAAGACATCAAACCACCTAAAAATGGGGAAAAAATCGCCAAGGGAGATCGCAATCTGATTTTTTGCTAAAACATCGTTATAACGATACGCAATCGAATAAATCGGTTCTCTTGGGTTTGCGATAAGAGGCTGAAAAAGAACAGTCGACTCAGGAAACCAAACCCCTTTTACTTGACGAATCGGTTGACGCTCTTCAATCCGCTCTCGTGCGGCGGGATCAAGATCAGCAACCTTAACCTGAACAACATCAGGCAAATCTTTTACAAACTCAATAATTGAATTTCGTATTCGATCATCTTTTGGTAAGTTATACAAAAAGACCACGCCGTCTTTATTTACATAAACAAGAACATTTAATTCATGATAGTTGGCATCAATCAGCGCCTGAATATACCCTTCTAAATAAGAAGCAGTCTCTTCCTTCAAACGCTCCTGCGGAATCTGATCCTGCCTCGATAACCTTAAATTTTGCTTCTTTGCATTCTCAGCTATGAGTAAAACTTCCTCATCCTCTTGAGCGCTTAATGCAACTAAACATGAAGATGCCATCACAAAAACCATCGAAGCAGAAAAAAAATAGCGCAAAAAAACCTCAAATGCAACTTTGATTCCTATATACTACATTCTTGATATTTTCCACAAATGAACAAAATGAAAAATGGAGTCAGCTAGGTCATAGAGACTATCTGACTCCATTAGATCCATTACCTCATTAGGAGCAATAAGGTGCAGAATTCCCAGAAAATATGCACGTTTGAGCGTCACTGCAACAACTTGTCCCGCATGAATTACTTAGACTGCATGTACATGTTCCATTTATCACATTCATGTTAGGATTTGGGCAGGTACAGACGTTATTAATTTTATTCATTAAAGGGTCAATGCAAACACATGTATATCCTTGTTGAATTTGATTTGGCATACTACATGTACATTTGCCGTTTACAACAGTCATACTTGGATCTGGGCAAGTGCAGACACCGTTAACTCGATTCATTAAAGGGTCGGTGCAGGGAGGTTGGCATTCAAAGACACCTTTTTGAATTTGATTGCAAGCTTCATTTGCGTTGGCATCACAGCAAAGGTTTGTTCCGCAAAGAAAGAGTGGATATGAACATGTACATGTTCCATTTATCACATTCATGTTAGGATTTGGGCAGGTGCAGACGTTATTAATTTTATCCATTAAAGGGTCACTGCAAACACATGCACCATTTTGATATATTTCATTTGGCATACTACATGTGCACTTGCCGTTTACAACAGTCATACTTGGATCTGGGCAAGTACAGACGTTATTAACGTTATTCATGATAGGGTCGCTACAAACGCAACTATTATTTATTACTGCATGATTGGGAGAGCTGCAACAAACTAATTGATTAGATGGGTTTGAATAAATTAATTGAGGTGGACATTCACAGAAAGATTGATTGTATTCGGAAGGGCAAGGACTCGAAGATTCGTCTGCATTTCTGCATGAGGTAGGGTGTTGTTCTTTGTTTGTCAATTGAGTTGTTTCGCATTGATTGATAGTAAAATTAAAAACGTCATTGGTGTAGGAGAAAACTATTTTAAACAAAGATTGCGGGTTAAGGTCTGTCGCAAAAATATACTGAGAGTCATTTGCGTCTAAGTAATCTGAAAGGCTTGGTTGTCGAATGTAAAAAGGGTAGCTTGTTGAAACATTTCCAGTAGGATCTATAAATGCTATTTGGAAATCTATGCTACTTGGATTCTTAAGTGTTTGCTCTTGCTGATCTGGACAACCATGGTCAGTTTTAGAGACAATATCTGTAAACAAATAAGGCCCATTGTTACAGTTGTAAAATCCATCGATTAATTTTGGATCTTGTGGCGTCGGGGTTATATTTAATTGACGGGCTGTTCCGACACTTTCTGCCGGTATTTCAAAGTAGGCAGTAGTGCCATCTGTTGATGTATTAAGTTTGAACGAACCTCCAAAGTCTGTTAATAAAGGCCCATTGTCAGGGGAGTTTTGATAAGAAAAAGCGTAGGTCCAGATATTATCGGACAAGTTGCTGCTAAAAGAGGGGGCTGTGATTCTTATTGTATAGTTAGTGTTATTTTGGAATGCAACAGCTGTTTTATTATAATTAGTCATGTTTATCCTTTTTTTATTTTAATTATATGTTAGCAGAACGTTGTTTTTAGGTAGCTTTCTTGATATCAGCAGATTGAGTATATGGGGTCAGGCCTGAATTCGGGAATTTCTTTTTGGTATATGGGGTCAGGCTTGAATTCGTGAATTTCTTTTTGGTCCACATTTCTCTTTTTTAAGAGAAATGTGGGTTAGAGGGGAGGGAGGTTTTCGGGGGATTTAGTGGGGAGTTTTTCGATGAGGAGGGGGGCGGGTTTGATGCGCTGGGGGATTTCGGGAAGAAGGCCGCAGGCTTGCATGTCCCAAAGTTTTGCGTAGTGGCCGTTTATGGCCATGAGGGAGGTGTGGGTCCCCTCTTCAACGATCCTTCCTTTTTCAAAGACGAGGATTCGATCCATTTGGGAGAGGGTTGCAAGTCTGTGTGCTGCGACGATGGAGGTTCGGTTTTTCATCAGTTTTTTTAAGCTGTCTTGGATGTATCTTTCGGTGACAGAGTCTAGTGCAGAGGTTGCTTCATCGAGTATGAGTATGGGGGCGTTGGAGAGGAGGGCTCTTGCAATAGCAATTCTTTGCCTCTCGCCGCCCGATAGTTTAGAGCCTCTTTCGCCGACATAGGTGTTGTATCCGTCGGGAAATTTTTTAATGAATTTGTCGCAGTGGGCGAATTCTGCTGCTCTAAACACCTCTTCGTCACTTGCTGTGGGTCTTCCATAGAGGATGTTTTCTTTTAGAGTTCTATGAAATAGGATGGGATCTTGGGGAATTAAGGCTACTTGTTTGCGCAAAGACTCGAGGGTAATTTTTGAAAGGTCTTGATTATCAATTAGTATTCTCCCTTTCTCTACTCCGTAGAAGCGTAAAATTAGACCGATAAATGTGGATTTACCCCCTCCCGAATAGCCGACTAAGCCCACTTTTTCGCCTCCCCGGATTCGGACATCTTTGTTTTGAAAGATTCTGTTTTTTTCATATTGAAAGGAGACTTTATCAAAAACAATCTCCCCTTTTGTCACTATAAGGGGTTTTGCATCGGGGGGGTCTACTACATCTTTGGGATCGTTCATAACCGTTAGAGCCTGTTTTGAAATCCCGAGCGACTGAAATAAGAGGGGGAGGGAGTTATTGATCACGGTTAAGATAAGGGCTAGGTTGAGTGTAGTATTAAAAATTTGGACAACTTCACCTGTGGAGATAAGGTTATTTATCCAGTAATAAAACATAAACCCATTGATCCCAATGCCCCCTAGGATCACGGTGATCAAACTTAGAACCAGTCTCATCCCTTCGACATATTGTTTCGCCGTTTTGTTTTTTGCCCGTTCGTCTTTTTGAAAGGGGGCGATGATCCCTTTTTCGAAGTGAAATCTGTGAAAGAGGTTGACTGCGAAGTTGTTTGTTAAACTATCAACAATTTTCCCTAAAAGGAGAGACCTTGCACTTCCGTAAGAATTTTCATAGTGGGTGCATTTTTTTGTAAAAAGGAGGCAGGTGAGTAGGTAAAAGGAGAGCCATCCTGTTAACACATAGGAGAAAAACGAGTTGATGTTTGCAAAAAAGAAAATGCTGAGGAAAAGGGCGCAAATGCCTGGTATTATATTTGTTAAAATAAGTTGTAGTACAGAGCTTACGTGAAAGGTCATATCTGAAATTTTATTTGCCAGTTCGCCTGCTAGCCTATTATTAAAGTAGTTGGGAGAGTGTTGTTGAATGTGATCAAACATGGTCATCCGAATGTTAGCCTCCATTCGGGGAATAACGGTTGCTAAAGCAAATCCTTGAATCCGGTACCCCGCATCAATTCCGATCCAAAGGGAGAGTCCATATATTAAAGGGGTGATTAAGCTGGGCCAGGCAGAGGCTCTATCTGAGTCGGTTGCTGTAAGAATATCTACAATGATTTGAAAGAGGTAGGGCCAAACAGTAGCTTCTAGCGCCCAAACTAGAGAGCTGAAAAAAATAATTAAAAATCCTAATTTAAAAGGTTTGATAAACTTCCAAACAAAAAATGGTAGTGAATTATAGGTCTCCATAATTTGCGTATACTATAATTATAATTAATTTGGTGAAAATTTTTTTTTGAATCGTCTTATGAGGTTGCGGATATCTTTTAGATCGTGGTATGATCTTGGGATCATATACCGCGAGAGATTTAAAAATGTAGATTTTTCGGGGCCTTAGCTTGCGAGCGCGGGGCTGATACTAGATCTCTAGATCAGCAATGAAAAACCAATTTTTAAATAACGAATGGTATAAAGAGGAATTTTTAGATGGAAAAACAAGAAAAAGAGCTTACTTTTAGAGATTTTGCGTTAAGTGAATCTATTATAGAGGCAGTTGAAAAATGTGGCTTTACAAAGCCAACTCCGATTCAAGGAGAAGTAATCCCACATATTTTAGCAGGGGTTGATGTAGTTGCTCAAGCTCAGACTGGGACAGGAAAGACGGCAGCATTTGGATTGCCATCGCTTGAATTAATTTTGGATAGGCCTGCAAAAGCGGGAATGCTTGTGATTACTCCTACAAGAGAGCTTGCAATCCAAGTTTGTGAAGAATTGTCTAGATATGGCAGACCTTCTGGAATTAAAACAGTTGCAGTTTACGGGGGCGATAGCGCTCAACGTCAAATCGAAGCGATCCAAAGAGGGGCAAATGTGATCGTTGCAACTCCAGGAAGATTGCTAGATCTTTTAGAATCAAAGCGTTTAAAAAACTATGAGCCTTCGATTGTAGTTCTTGATGAAGCAGATGAAATGTTGAATATGGGATTTTTGGAAGATGTCCAGACAATTTTTGAGTTCTTGCCAGAAGAGAGACAAACTCTCCTTTTTTCAGCAACGCTTTCAGACCCGATTCAGAGATTGATTAGGACGATTTTAAAAGATCCTATGTTTATTAAAGTAGGTTCTACCGGCTTTAGCCACCAAGATATTGAACATATTTTTTATGATCTTAAGGAACATAAGCGTGAAAATGCTTTCTTTAGAATTTTATTGGCCAATAACCCAGCTAAAGCGATCGTCTTTTGTAGAACGAAAAAAGATGTGGATGACTTGTCTATTACCCTCTCTAAAATGGGATTCCCTGTAAGATGCTTACATGGTGATATTCAGCAAAGTACAAGACAGCAAGTTACGACTGCTTTCCGTAAAGGGGAAGTTAAATTTTTAATTGCTACGGATGTAGCTGCTCGTGGTCTTGATATTTCAGATGTTACTCATATTTTTAACTACCAAATTCCGTTTGGATCTGAAGAGTATGTTCACAGAGCTGGAAGAACCGGGAGAGCTGGTAAGAAGGGGATGGCAATCACTTTAGGAACGGCAAATGAACTTAGAAAAATCGGAAGAATGTTAGGACCTAAGACAAATGAAATTAAGATCTTATCAGTTCCAACAGCAAAGCAAATGTATCAAATTCAAGCAGATGCATTTACAGATCTGATTGCAAAACAGACAATTCGAGAGGGTGTTTCAGATCTTCAAGAAAAGCTTATGGAAAAGGTGGAAGAGGGTGAGCTTGTCTCTCTTCTTCTTTCTTATTTAATGGATAAGGAGAAATTAGCTCTTCAAGAAGAGGATAAATTTCAAAATCCCAAAGGGCGCTCAAAAGAGTACACAGGTGAGCGACGTAGAGATGATTACGGAAGCCGTCCAAGAAGAGAAGGGTTTAGAGATAGACCTCAAAGATCTAGTTTTGGGGATAAGCCACAAAAACCTAGTTTTGGCGACAAAGGACAAAAATCTGGTTTCGGAGATAGACCCAAAAGGGCTACTTTTGGAGATAGACCACCAAGAAAAGAGGGGTTTTCTCTAGGCGATCGTCCTAAGAAGCCTGCTTTTTCAGAGGGTAGATCAGCAAAGCCTAGAGCAAAATTTGGCGGCGAGCGGAAAGAGCGTGAAGGCTCTCGTAGGTAATATTTACCCATTATGCTAGAGATAGTATAAATAAGGGGCTAGAAATGCTAAGAAGGGTGAGGGCTGCGCATCATAAAAAGTCGGTTTTGCAAAGATTGTTTTCTTTGCATCGAAGTGCGGACAAGCCCTTTATATCTAGCGAATTACAAAAGAGAACTTTAGAGATTTCAAAAAAAAATGTGGGAGAGCTTTTAACTGAGCTCTCCTCTTCTTTTGCAGGCTTAAGCCTGAAGGTATCAACTAGACGAATTAAAGAGGGTGGCCGGAATGAAATTATTTCGGAGGGGCCTCCTACTTGGTATCAAGTTCTATTTAATAATATTACAAATCCGTTTGTCCTGCTTTTGTTAGCTTTGAGTCTTCTCTCCTGGTTTTTAGGGAATATTTTGGGGCTTTCTATCATCTTAGGGATGGTTTTAATTGGAGTGGGGATTAGATTTTTTCAAGAATATCGTTCCAATTCTGCTGCAGCAAAATTGAATGCTCTTGTGGGAACAACGGCTACAGTGATTCGGGGAAGTGGGGAAAACGATAGAGAGGAAATTAATTTAAAAGATCTTGCCGTGGGAGATGTCGTTTTTCTCTCTGCAGGAGATATGATTCCCGCCGATTTGAGGGTGATTTACGCTCACGATCTGTTTGTGAGTCAGTCCTCACTTACTGGGGAGTCTAGGCCTATAGAAAAAGGGGTTGATTCTGAGGAAGAGGCTTTTTCTTTGGGTTTAAAAAATATCTGTTTTATGGGGACGAATGTTGTTAGCGGAATTGGAAAGGGTGTGGTGATTGCGACGGGAGATAGGACCTATTTTGGATCGATCGCTCATGCAATTAGCTCTAAAAGGCCCATGACTAGCTTTGATATCGGGATTAATAAAGTAAGTCTTTTATTAATTAAGTTGATGATTTGTATGATTCCCCTTGTCTTTCTTGTAAATGGCCTGGGGAAGGGGGATTGGATTGAGTCGCTCCTTTTTGCCCTCTCCGTAGCTGTTGGCTTAACACCTGAAATGCTCCCTATGATTGTCACCACTAATTTGGCTAGAGGGGCTTTAGCGATGGCTAAAAAAAAAGTGATTGTGAAGCAGTTGAGCAGCATTCAAAATTTCGGTGCCATGGATGTGCTTTGTACAGATAAAACAGGGACCCTTACAGAAGATAAAGTTGTTTTAGAGCAATACCTTGATTGCGAGGGGAAAGAAAATGTGGAGGTTCTTGGGTTTGCCTATTTTAATAGCTATTTTCAAACCGGCTTAAAAAATCTATTGGACAAAGCGATTTTAGAGCATAGCGAATGCTGGGAGCGGGCCCAAAAGGTTTCAAAGATAGATGAGATTCCCTACGATTTTGAGCGAAAGCGAATGAGTGTGGTTATTGAGGAGAATGGAAAGAGGTGGCTTGTCTGTAAAGGTTCTGTAGAGTCGGTGCTCTCCATATCTAATTCAGTTAATACCAATGGATTGTATGAGGATTTGAATAAAAAGGGGCTTCGCGTTTTAGGGCTTGCTCGAAAGGAGCTTAGAGTGGATGCTACTCAAGTCTACCATCCAACCGATGAGAGTGACCTTACGTTTTTAGGGTTTTTAGTCTTTTTGGATCCTCCAAAAGAGAGTGCAACAGAGGCGATAAAAAATCTTCAGGCAGCGGGAATCAGTATTAAAGTTTTAACGGGAGATGATCGTTACATTACAGAAAAAGTGTGTGAATGGGTGGGGCTTAGAGTCGAGGGCGTGATTACGGGTCGTGAATTAGAGGCGATGGAAGTGGATGAGAAAAGGGAAAAAATTGAGAGGGCGACAATTTTTGTAAAATTAAGCCCCTTGCAGAAAGGGGAGATCATACAACTGATTAAGCAAAATGGTCATACAGTTGGGTTTCTAGGAGATGGAATCAATGACGCTCCGGCCCTTAGAGAGGCCGACATTGGGATATCTGTCGAAAGTTCTGTCGATATTGCAAAAGAGTCATCGGATATTATTATGTTGGAAAAAAGCCTCCTTTTTCTAAGTGAGGGGGTGCTAATTGGAAGGAAAACATTTGCAAACATCCTTAAATATATCAAAATGGCTATTAGTTCAAATTTCGGGAATGTCTTAAGTATTTTAGGGGCAAGCTTGATTCTCCCGTTTTTGCCGATGCTACCCCTGCAGTTGCTTCTTCAAAATCTGCTATACGACATTTCTCAAATTGCTATCCCGTTTGATCATGTAGATAAAGAAGATCTTGAAAAGCCAAGGCAGTGGAGTAGTTCAGGGATCACTCGGTTTATGTTTTTTGTAGGTCCGATTAGTTCTGTTTTTGATTACATCACATTTGGCATTCTTTGGTTTGTTATTGGGGCGAATTCCTGGGGAACAAGCGCTCTTTTTCAATCGGGGTGGTTTATGGAGGGTCTTTTATCTCAGACGCTTATTGTTCATATGATCCGAACAGCAAAGATCCCGTTTTTTCAAAGTCACTGTTCTGCCGCACTATTTCTTTCAACACTTGGGGTAATTGGAGTGGGATTAACTATCCCCTATACTTTAGTAGGGAGGGCTGTAGGGATGACTCAAATGCCCTCTATCTATTTTTTCTATCTAGCTTTGATAGTGATTGGCTATTGTATCACTACACAAATTCTTAAATGGTTTTTCCTACGAAGATTTAAAGTGTGGCTTTAGTTTTCTATTGTTCTGATTAAAAAATTGTTTTTTCTAGATGCGTATTGTTAATTATGTAATAATTTTTGGTAAACATTTGGGAGATTTCATGATTCGTTCATTTCACACAGTTGAAAATTTCAGTGATAGAATTGCTCTTATTAGAGGTCCAGTTTTTAGAGGTGTGCTGGAAGAGACATATCGTGTAGCTAACTCTGTTTTTGCAGCTCTTTTAGAAGCTTGGAAATTTGCTAAGAAGGGGGCAGCGCTATTATTTAGGTGCGCGCTCTTTATTAGTGCAATTCCTGGATATGCAAAAAGAGCTCTCTTTTCTGGTGAAGTGAGTTTGCCAAAGCACTCGGAAGCAAAAGAGCATGCCCTTTGTCAAATGTTGAATCAAATGATCAAAAAGCCCCTTAATGAAGCGGAGAAAAAATTAGTTCATGCAGCTGTTGAAGGCTCTTTGCCTGTAGAAGAGGAGATCCGATTAAGGGATGATATCTTTCATAGAATCATAGAGGGGGGCGATCTAGATAGAGCTAGAGAAGTTTGGGATCGGTTTTTAAAAGCTGCTAAAGAGGCTTTTAGTAGAGAGCGCTTTGTTTCGCTCTCTCCTTTGGATAGGATTAAAGAGCGTCAATTTGTTGAAAAAGAGATTCTTAGTCGTTTAGAAAAGAAACTGAAACAAATTGATCCGGCATCACTTCACGATCGAGTCCGCGATCCTAGTGAAGCTTTTTATTTGGATTCGAGGTCGGAGTTTATTCGGGCGGAGAGACCTGGATTAGACATAACTCATTTGTGGGAGAGATGTTCTGATGTTGCCCTCGATTCTGCTCAGTTTGAACAATTAGCTCAGGAAATTGAAGCGTTGGAGATTGTTAGGGGCACTCGCTCAGATAGATTGCTTGAGAGTGAGTATCTTTTTTTATTAAAACAAAGATTGGCGCTAAGTTGTGATACAGCTAAATGGGAGTCCAAGAGAGGGGTGATTAGAGAATTAAATGAGACTACTTTAGGTACGATTGAAAATATTAGGAGAGCAAAAGAGGAGAGATTTAGAAGATTTCCCCATCTTCTTGAAAGATTGGATATTGAGGAGCTTCATAGAGAAGAGCTTGAGTTTTTGAAACGAGATCCTTATCAGATTCCTGAATATTTTCTTCAATCGGGCGGAGATTCCCTAAAAGAGCTTGAGAGACATGTACATGCGGCAATTGATGTAGAAGATAGATTAACATTATTAAGCATTAAGACTCCTAAACAGAGAAATGAAGAGCGTCAAGTAGCTTTGGCTAAGGAATGTCTTGTAGCTTGTCTTGAAAAAACTGCTAATGGACAACAATTAATCTCCTTGATGCAAAGGGAATCTCGATCAAGCATTGAGGCGGAATTAATCGACTCTTCTAAGCGAGTTCTCAAAGATCTTTTTGAAAAAAACAAGAGAGTTCTCCTGGATCATGTTTACTCGACATCAGAGTTTGTTGCAGATTTGGGAGGAGGGGAATTCGGAACCCTCAGATTTGCAAGGCAAGAAAAAAGAGAACACGATTTTGGAGCGCTTTCAAAAAAACTTGATTTGCAGTTAAAAAGATGGTATCCCGCACTTCAAGAAATTTGGGTAAAACAGGTCTCGCTTGATCAGGAAACAGAAATTTTAGCTTTGAAGGGAAGGGCTAGAGAGGAGAAAATGGCTCAGCTTTTTTCTCAATGGGTTTTGGAAAAAACTTCTTTGCCTTTTGATCGTCCTATCTCATTTGAGTATGTAACTCTGCCAAACGAAAGAGAAAAAAGAGCTGTAGCATTAGAGAGACTGCGAGAAGCTCTTCCCCTAGAGAAACTAAGAGAAAAACTTCATCGCCCTCTGTTAGAGGCCCCTATTCAACAAATTTTTTCTGGGGTCTCTTTCCGTTCGATTCAGTTGAATCAGCCTTTGCACAGAGTTGCAGAAATTGAATTTGCCCCCGTTGCAGCTGAGGATGAGGAACTCCTTGTCTTAGACCCTGCTAATCTCGTTGAGGCTCTAAAACAGGCTCCTTTCTATAATCCAATAGGAGAATTAGAGGCTAGAATTGATTGGGCAATGAGTGCTGTCTATCAGCCGCCAGGACTCAAAACTGATTTTTTAAGTGCCTATGCTGCGTTTTTTGACATTTCAAGAGCAGTGATGGATCAAGTAACTCCTCAGTTTTTAAATGGCTTTATGCACTTAATTCAAAACTCTGATGTAGATCCTCTTAAAAAGGATAATTTTTGGAGAAGGGAGGTGCTTGCTTGTTATCTCCGCCTAATTTTTGCAGGGAGAGCGGACCCTATTAAAGTAACAGAAGAGCAAAAAAAATACCTCATTCAGTTTGCAACTCTTGCAGAATTTGTGTTGCCTGAGCTTTTAGTTACTGAAGAGGCAACTACCTTCGAGAGCGTCCAGATTGAGGTGGTGGCAGAAAGGTTGCAATCTTCAGAAATTGGATTAGAAGGCTTAGATGAAGCTACTATTGAACGTTCGTTTCAAGAATCAACCCTTGCCTCAAATTTAGAGCTTCGTAAGTATATCGACGCTCTTAGGGCAAGGCATGGGGAAAAACTGCCAAAAGAGCTTTTTGATGCAATTTTTGATCACTACTCATTGGATCACGATCAAGGTCAAGAGGGGATAGCAAGAGCGATTCATCATGCATTTCAAGGAATTGATCGAGACGAAATTATCGCCTATTTTCAGGATCATTTTTTAGCGCAAGTTCCCCAAGAAGCAATTGATCCTCAAAATATGATTCTTCCAAAAAAGATTTTTTTCATAGATTGTCTTATCGCCCTTTGCAGATCAAATTTACTTGGTTTAGACGATCTTATGGCAGAGGTAGAAGCGTTTGATAATCAATTAATTAAGTCTAGTAATGCCCCTTGTATGCTTATGGGATTTTCAAGAAAGATTGAAAGGCTTTCCCTCCTTTTCATTCAAAATCCTTCAGCAGAAATTTTCGCAGAGCTATTGCGATTAAAAATTGCCTACAGAGCATTAAGGGCAGAGCACTATGATGGTAAAGTAGAGATCACAGGATTTTTAAAAGTGGCTACAGATAGGGCAGATAGCGCTATGGCTAGCTCCTTATTTCAGGTAAAAGATGCAGTCCAAACTTTTGATATGAATGAGATTGTAAGGTTGCTTCATAAAACAGAGAGTGATGATCCCAGTGAGAAGACATTTGCTGAAAAAGCAATTGAAAAGATTTTTAAATCTCAAAGAGAAGCTTTGCTCCCGGTTATATTTTCAGAGCCATTTTTTATCTCATTTGGAAGATATGACATTGATATTGTCTCAGGATGCGTCTATTTTGACGGGATGGAGAGAATTGAACTTCCTCCCTATTTACAAAATCACCCCTACGTCAGAGAGTTGCACCTTCATGAGCTCCCCTATATTCGTGCCCCAGATGGCTCTTATTCCCATTATACCCTGGAGGGGGATGAAGCAGTTCCGCAAGTTCATATTAGTTTATCCGCTACAGGGGATTTGGTGATCCGAAGAAGATTACAAACCAATTTTGCACCACCTGAGGCAATTGAGTTTCTTCAGTACCTTCCCATTAGTCAGTTTGCAAAAATTCCCACATCGCTTGCCCAAAGAATGGGGGCTAAAGAGTTTTGGATTAATGCAGAAGATCATACCCTCTACGGATATTCTGAAAAAGGGGAGATTGTCTTTTCCCTAGACAATGAAGAGACTATTAAAACAAAATTAGGAACTTTTCGTTTTGTAAACCCTCTTGAGCCTTCAGAAAATCCTCAAATTCATTTAGTTTTAGCAAACTTAATGAACGCCCTTCCTCAAGATGAAATTCTTTTGCGAGAGGACAAGAACCTCTTTTGGATTCCTTGTCTTGATTTAACGGTATCTTTAAAATCTGATGGGTCAGCTCTTTGCTCAAGTCCTTCGATTTCAGGTTGGGTCCTTGATTTGAATCACACACTTTCCCCATCGATTCTTGCATTAAAGCGGGAGGGGAAGGAGAAGCCAGTTCGTAAGTTAGAGGATGAGTTAATTCTTCTTAAGAAGCACTTAAGGGAGAAGGAAGCTATTGTGGGTCCTTCCACTTTGGTAAAAGCAGATATGGTTGAAATAAGAAAGCAGGTCGTAGAAACCGAAATAAAACTGGCTCAAGTAAATCCAAGAATGTATCTAGCGATCCTCCCAGAGGAGAGAGATGCATCTCAATTAAGGGGAGGATTACGAAACGGGGTAACAGCCCTTGTGCAAACATCTTTGCAAATAGCACAAACAGAAAATCCTCAAGAGAGTCAAACTCTTCAAGCGCAATACTTAGCTCAAGAATCTGATTATAAAGATATTGTGGCTGAATATAAGGCCTATTGCCAGATAAAGCGTAAACCGGCATTTTTAGAGTCTTTGAGAGGGGATTCTTTACAGGCAAGAGATCTTCGCTCTCTTCTTTTTCTATTAGAGCAGTCACTTGCAAGGGGAGAAGGGGTAGATTCAGTCGCTTGGATTAAGGAAATTGGAAAATTTCCTTTTAGTGAGGCCCTTTCTTTGGACACGCTTCAATTTTTAGATCGCTTGAAAATCCATCCAGATTTGAATCAGAATGAACTTTCTCTCTATTTAAAGCTCATGAATTGTCAGAATCTCTTTTTTCAAATTCAGAAAACTGCAAAAGAGATGCGTGTGGATCGGGATCAGAAATTAGGGGAATTGAGTCACGCTTATGGAGAATCTCTTCAGAGATGCCAAGAGACGTTCCAATCATTACAAGGGGAGGGAAAAATTCTCCCAGTGGAAATTCAATCGCTTTTGCACACCTATCTTCCAGGGATCCTTATTCCGCAGCCTTTGATCGAAGGTGAGATCCAAGAGATCTCTCCCCTTGTTGCGGCTAGTTTAGAAGGGTATGCTGTTCAAAGCTTAATGGAGAGACTTCGCTTAACAGAGCATGTGGGATTTTTGCCAAAAGATGTGAGTAGGGACATTCCTTTAGCGCAAAGAAATTTACTCAGAGCTTTTTCAGCGCATAGCGGGGATCAGGTTGCAGGTTTTTATCTAGAAGAATTCGGAATGTTTTCTCTTCCCACACTTTATAAAGAGCTTGGATTGAATCACGAAACTGGAATGGCTCTGTTTGGGCTTACAAAAGAAGATATTAATGGGATTTTTCTCGCATTGAAGGATAAGAGGTGGGTAGAGACTAGGGGAGCCACAGATTTTTACTACTCCATTACTGCAAGAGGTTCCAACCCGCTATCTTTAATTCAAACGGAAAACATTTTTGCATTTTTAGCCCATACGGCTCTTGCACAAGAGGATCGTATACGTGTAGCTCAACGCTTAAGAGCTTTCTTTTTTGGAGCTGCTCAGTCAAGTTTTTCATTTAGCTGGAAAAATCCCGAGCTTGAAGGCTCAGCCAAGTCTGCTTTATTAGAAGAGCAGACGAAGCACGAAAGAGAGATGTTGAATGCGGAGACTTTGTTAAAAAAGATTTTGAGTGAGGGGGGGCTTACACTTGTCGAATTAAAGAGAAAGGTGTTGATAGGGGATCACTCTTTTGAAAAATTTAGTGCAGCTCGAAATGCCTTAATTAGGTACCTCTTCCATAAAACAGAGGTTCAGCACATTACAAATATTTTGAGAGCTCCAATAAAAGGGGAGAGAAATCAAGTCGAGTTGCTAAGTACAGCAAGGCAATATACAATTGAGAGTCTATTTAAAGCGGAGAGATCTGATGATCAGATCATGCAGCTTGCCTTTCTCCTCTTTGAGGAGGATTATGGAGCCCGTTGCAATGCAAGTCAAATTAAGCTTTTTAAATCCATTATGTCAAATCCAGAAAGTCCAGAAGCAATTGATGCAATGCAAGCGCGAATGGGATTTGGTAAGACAGCTCTTCTTCCTCTAATGGCCCTTGTCCAAATCGCAAAAGAGGCTAGCCTGGATCCAAGAGATAAATCCTTAGTTCGCTATGTTGTTCCAAAAGCAGTTCTTCAAGATAACGCTTCGGCGTTTGGTGAGAGAATTTCTCATATTTTGGGGACAAATGTTCTTAAAGATCGCGAATTTTCTAGATACCAAATCGATGCTAAAAATAGGATTGGTTCTTTCCGTTGGATCTTAGGGGATCTTCAAACCCGTTTAGCGATTTATCAGCAGGCAAAAGATCATGGAATTCCTATTATTCAATGGCCTGAAATCAGGCAAAGCATGGAGTCTCAAGAGCTTGCTTTTGGGTTTTTAGTGACTGGAGGAACTCTTGGAGATGAGGAAAAAGTGCTTTGCATGCAATGCAAGCAACTTTTGGGAAAGATTCGCTCTCTTCAGACCTATACAATTTTTGATGAGCTCGATGCTACTCAAGATTTTAAAGCGTGTGAAGTCAATTTTACTGAAGGGGAAAAACTACGAATTGATCCCGCTACAATTGAGCCATTAACAAAGTTAATTGCTTGCGTAGCAACCAATCAAGCAAGATCGGTTGAGGAGTGGGCTCCGTTAATGATTCAATTCTTAGGATTGCCTAGGGATCCTGCGATTGTTAACTATGTTTCACGAAGAGAATTGGCCCTTGATACGATTGAAATTTATGAAGATCCCCAAGACAGAATAAATATTTTTTTAATACGTGCGATTTTACTCGATCCAAATATTTTCGCTTTTGTCTCAAATAAGCAGCCTAGTACCCACTTTGGTGTTAGATTTAGTGAGCGAGAGGGAAAAAGGGTCTATTCACAAGATCCTGAATCTGGATCGGCTTTATTAATTGCAGTTCCCTATGAGGGGACCAACACTCCAAAAGGGTTGTCGACATTTGATAATACAGAAGTTGCAGCAATTGCTACATTGCGATATTACGCCTCCAGAGAGACAATGTTTGAAAAGGAGCCTCATCTCCAATTTCTAATTACCCAAACACAAAAGCAAGCAATTCCCCCCTTTTTAGAAACTGTAGTTCATAATGTTGTAGGGGCTGGTGGAAAGAGCTTTATTGAACGTTTGAAGCAAATTGCAGAACTGTTGGATCAAGCTGAGATAGAGCTTGCAAAACAGAAGTTTTATGAAGAATTTTTAAGTAACCCTCGAGATGAAGTCCGGTTTTATTTTGGTAGAGCTGTCGTGGCCACACAGGTTCGTACTGATGAAGCAAGAGCTAACAGTAATCGTTATGAAATGGGATCTTTAAAGGATCAGATTAAAGGTTGCTCAGGAACTGTAAGTAGCACTTCTTCCTATTTTACAAGTCCGGCGATTGATCCAGCAGCAGATGGAAAGTTAAGCTTAGAGATTATGGGAAGAGAAAATAACGCCCCTATATCTATACTTAGACCCTTCCCAGATGACGGGACGGACTATTTAGGACATGTTTTAGATTCTCTACTTGAGCATGCTAAAGTTGAGACTAGGGCGATTATTGATGCAGCAGGGATTTGTAAAAGCCGAGATGGAAATCCAGAGACAATTGTGCAAGTGCTATGGGAAAAACTTCAATATCATGGACAAATTTCTGGGATTGAGGGGATTGTCTACTACGGAAGAGACAATATTAAAAGACTTTATAGAGGGCCTTATCACCCCCCAATTCCATGCACTACAGCTATGGAACTTGCCTCACTTCCGGGGAAAAAATATTTTTCCTTTTATGGACAAAAAAATACGCGCGGTTCAGATATCAAACAAGCTGATGGCGCCCACGCACTTGTTACTATGGATGAAAACGTCCCTAATAACGATGCAAAGCAAGCGGTGCTTCGATTTAGAAGTCTTGTACAACGATCTTCTGATCAGAAATTTACCTTTGCCTTAACAGCCCGTTTTGCAGAAATGCTTTTGCCAAGAGGACGTGCTGAGAGAATTGATGCTAAGAATGTTTCCCTATATCTTAGATTAAGGGAACTGGAACAAGAACAGCACGATGCCCTTACTTTATTCAGAAAAGAGTTGCAGGCTCATGTGAAACAGGCTGCAGCTTATATTGAACATAAGATTTTTTGTGATCTTGATTTAAACGATACGGGTGTTCAAGCGAGCTATGAGGAGTTTTTAAATGCAAGGGATAGGATCATTCCCTTAGTTGATAGAGCGTTACGAGATCTGGATAGTAAGTATGGAAATGCACTTACAACTAAGGCGCGTGACCAGTTTATTGAAGAAGAAGTCTTGAGGCATACTAGAAAATTGAGAGAATTAGGAGAGTTAGGAAAGCGTTATGGAACAGGATTTAATCTCAAATTTTTCTATAAGAGAATTCAGGATTCAAGATCTCTTTTTGAATCGAGATACCCTGAAGATAAAGAGGTGAAAGTTGCAGCGGTGGATAGCGGCGCAGAAGCGATTGCGATGGCCCTTGCAGAAGCTCAAGCAGAAGCTGTTGCAGAGGCTTTAGCAGAGCGTATCAGTGAGGTTGTGGTTCATACGCAGGAAAGAATGTATGTTCCCTCAGTGAATATGAGCAGAGCCCCCCACTTTGTGATTCAAACCGATTGGCTTCAAAATCCAGTTGGAGCTCCTGTTGAGATCTATCCAGCAATGAAACATTTGATACATCCAACTCTTAGAGATCAAATTGTGGTCAGCCCTCATTTACAAAATGAGACGATTGTCTCCCATTTTGCCCTCATCCCCCTAGATGCTGCCAAGCCCCATATTTTTGTTTCCCAAGAGGAGGGAGATGCATTTTTAAGGCAATGGCCTAGTTTCGTTGGGGCAGATTATAGGTTGATTGATTTACGAAAAGATGATGTGACCCAGTTTAGCCTTCTTGTTGTTCATATGAAAGCTGCGGTCTTGCAACTCGAAGAGCAAATGCCTTCAATCGTAAGCACAGAAGATCTCAGGGGCGCCCGATTATTAAACGTTCAATCAGAACAGTTTTTACCAAAGTTATTATTGGAAGGGGTAGATTTTACCGAGATAAGCCAGCGTGTCGATTTGACTCAATTCGGAATTTCTAAGGAGGCTGAGAGAGTCGGCTTTAATTTAAGGAAAGAGGGAGATCGGCTTCATATAGACGCTGTAGCCCTGGATGGTAGAGGATTAAGAGAGTCGATTACTCTCCCTGTAATGAATCGATGGCTTTGTCCCATTTTAAGAGATATCTATGGAGATTTAGTCCCTAATAAATTGGAGAGGATGCAGGTAAGACTTGAGAGAGATTCCGAGGCATTCCGAAGAGAATTGGCAGAACTAGAAAGACAAGAAAGGGTACTTGCTGAGAAAAAGGAGGGGCTCAATCGACTACTCCAAGATGCTTCTGCCTTTACGATTACTCCAATCATGAGAGAGGGCTTAGTAGAGAGGGATAATGAGTTTATAACAGGCGGAAGAGCAGGGGCTCCTGCTGAAATTGCAAGATGCGGAGAGGCTTTTTTAACTGCAATGGCACGAATACAAGGAGCTCAAGAACAGCTTAGGCTTCAGCCAGATTCGGCAAGAGATAATTTATTGATATTACGAGATAATTTTAATCGTTTTGTATCGGAGGAAATGCAAAATTTTTCACACGATTTTTCCTCTGTTCCTGCATTTACAGAAGACGATTGGAACCTAGGTTCCACAACACGTCCTCCATTTGACAGAGTTTATGGCCGTATTTTGTTTTCCGTTCACAAAGGCAAAATACAAGGGGAATATGGTGCTAAGGATTGTAGCAGAAGAGACTGTAATCAAATGTTTAATGTGATTTTGCCTCATTTGAAACAAACTGTAGCAAGTATGCAAAGGGCTATATTAGAACTACCTGATGTCCTTAATGAGATCGAGAGGATTCAAGCAGCAATTGCAACTCTTGTTGCTCAAAAAGTGAGCTTAGAAGAGGCTGAACAAACGTTGAAAGCGATGGAAAGATCGCAAATTACTGCAGTTGCATTAAGCTGCGGGATTCACTTTGAACCCAATGAAGGAGGGGCAGCTTCCCCCCAATTTTGGGATCGGTTTCGATTTCAAGATCTTGATACCTGGCCAGATTTCAACCTTGAAGCCCGGCTAGAAGGAGAGCTTCCCGATTATTCAAGAAACTTTGTAGAGAGAAGCATGCGCGAATACCACCGAAGAATTCGTGCCCTCAATTCTAAAGAAATTGCGATTCGGACAACGCACACAGCATTCTCAAACACAGTGCTGCGCTTTGCTCGCCAAATTGAGTCTCGTCCCTTAGAGATAAAAATTATAGGTACGTAATAAACTATACTATTTATTAGGGGTCAATTTTTTGACCCCTTCCTTACTTCGGACACGGCAGGAGAAATAAAGGGTCTGTTGAAAAGTAAAAAGAAAACAGAACAAACAAGTCAATTTCGCTTCGAGAATGAGGGTCAGACTTGCAAATAGGGACTATGAAAATTCTTATACCAAAAAAACAGGAAGAATTGGTTTTTTAAATATTTTTTACTATTTATATATTATTTTTTAATTCACTTTTAACGCTTTAAAATGGAAAAAATAATTTATTATCTTTATAATAAGGGTGATAAAAATCAAATTTTCAAAATTATATGATAACATCTTTCGCAAATTGTATTTGTATTAGGGTTGTAAGTTGTTTGTCGCTTGCACCTATTAATAGCACCTGCTGTAGCAGAATCACTCAAATCGCTGAAAAAATTTTGAGCAACATTGGTTTGCTTATCAATTATTTTACTGATAAATCAAAATGTTTTATTGAACGATATTTTAACTCCACACCAGCGCTAGAAAGAGCGCCAGCAGAAGAAGGAACGCCAGCAGCAGAAGGAGCACCAGCAGAAGGAACGCCAGCAGAACAAGGAACGCCAGCAGAACAAGGAACGCCAGCAGAACAAGGAACGCCAGCAGAACA
>ERZ650308.219-NODE-219-length-31565-cov-14.317740_pt1 | contig 31565 bp, 27 predicted proteins | sample MGYA00376244_ERZ650308 | MGnify/ENA primary metagenome ERZ650308 (study PRJEB26733, sample SAMN07839295) | wastewater metagenome | biome: small river; feature: stream; material: water | place: USA: North Carolina | collected 2016-04-26 ... | reverse complement strand
TTAACGAAATGAATTAACAATATTACAAAAAAGGTTTCACATCTATCTCGAAATTCTTGTATCTTGTCACGAAAAATTCAGTAAACCTATATGTCAACAACTAGTACCTCACACCCAAAAGGCCTTTATTTTCTGTATTCCACGGAGATGTGGGAGCGCTTCAACTTTTACGGAATGCGCGCCATACTTTCTTTGTTTTTAGTAAGTGCCCTATCCTTCAAGCAAGACGAAGCTGCCATCTTATATGGTGGATTTTTAGGGCTTAGTTATTTAACCCCCATGCTAGGAGGTTATGTATCTGACAGATACATCGGAAATCGAAACAGTATCATCGGGGGTGGATTTGCCATGGCTGTAGGCCAGCTGTTATTATTCAGCTCAGCCAGTACATTTACCTTAGATGTCCCCTTCGCTACGAAATTAATGTGGATAGGATTGTTGTTTTTAATCTTAGGCAACGGGTTCTTCAAACCCAATATTTCTTCGATGGTAGGCCAGTTGTATAAAAAGGGGGATAGTCGTTTAGACGCCGCTTTCACTATTTTTTACATGGGAATTAACACCGGTGCCATGCTAGGCATGCTTATTTGCCCTTGGTTAGGTGACGTAAAAGTGGATGGAGTTCGTGTGATCGAAGCCTTCAAATGGGGCTTTTTAGCGGCAGGTGGAGCGATGTTGATCGGTACCATTTTATTCATCTTTCTAAAAGGGGTATTTTTGAAAGCTCCTGATGGAAGCGATATTGGTTTAGCGCCTACCTTTAGTGAAACTAAATCAGTCGACGCTGAAACGGAAAAGGCTGAATTCTCAACTCAGTCCATTGTTATCTCGAGTGCCTTATTCATTGGTTTAATCATCGGGTTTCATTATTTATTCATCACTGAGGTACCCAATCCGATTAAAGACTGGATTTATCCGGTCATCTATTCTGCCGGTGTCAGTTTAGCATTCCTGATTCTACAGGATAAGACCTTGACCAAAATAGAGCGTGATCGCATCTGGGTCATGTATTTTGTGGCCTTCTTTGTCATTTTCTTCTGGGCAGCCTATGAGCAAGCTGGATCTTCTTTGACGTTTATTGCAGACCAGCAGACGGATTTGAATTTCTTTGGCATTATGTTGCCACCTAGCTCTGTCCAAAACGCGAATTCCTTCTTCATCATCATTTTAGCTTTTCCTTTCTCCTGGCTTTGGATGCGGTTAGCAAAAAGAGGAATTGAACCTAATTCACCTGGAAAGCAAGCGATCGGGCTTATGCTATTAGCGATTGGTTATTTAATTATCGCATTAAAAGTGAAGGACTTGGGTTCAGATAAATTAGGTGTAATTTGGTTATTCATCATGTATTTATTTCACACGATGGGGGAATTAAGCCTTTCTCCGATCGGATTATCCTTAGTATCCAAGCTAGCGCCTAAACGATTCTCTTCTTTATTGATGGGTGTATGGTTCTTAGCTAATGCGGCCGGCTATGCCTTGTCAGGAACGCTAGGAGCCCTTTTACCTCCAGCAACGGCGGTAGCAGGTCAAACAGTCTTCCCTAGTTTCTTGGGGTTCGAAATTAAAAATCTATATGATTTTTTCATTGTATTTGTAATAATGGCCGGAATTGCCTCTGTAATTTTGTTTGGCTTAGCTAATGGTCCACTTAAACGTATGATGCACGGCATCAGATAATATGAATACACACGATCATCATTTACACGAACAACATTTAAAAAGTTCAGATTTCATTACGGACGTCGTGATAGGCATGTCCGATGGACTAACGGTTCCTTTTGCCTTGGCTGCAGGACTTTCAGGAGCCGTGGCCTCTGCTAGCATTGTAACCACAGCAGGTATCGCCGAAATCGTGGCAGGATCTATTGCCATGGGCTTAGGAGGTTATTTAGCAGGCCAAACAGAACAAGAGCACTACGAGGCAGAATTAAAACGCGAGTATGAGGAGGTAGAGCGCGTTCCAGAAAGAGAGAAACAAGAAATCAGAGATGTATTTGCGGATTATGGTTTGAGCCCAGAGGCACAAGAAATTGTCGTTGAATCGATCTCAAAGGACAAAAATAAATGGGTAGACTTCATGATGCGTTTTGAGCTTGGACTAGAACGTCCTAACCCAAATCGGGCTAGAAATTCAGCCTTGACTATTGGCATATCATACATTGTGGGCGGTTTCATCCCACTTCTACCCTATTTTTATGTAGATAAACCAGAACAAGGATTACTTTATTCAGCCGAGGTGACGATTTTAGCTTTACTTGTTTTTGGCTATTTCAAAAGTAAAGTAACCGGCCAAAATCCCATCATCGGATCCCTTAAAGTTGCTTCCATCGGAGCAGCAGCCGCCGCCGCCGCATATTTTGTAGCAACCTTATTTCAATAGGCTGACACGGTATCATCGCCACGGGAATCTGCACCACCCTGAAGATTCCCATTAGGCAAAACTAGAATACCTTCTACTAAGCCAATAGCTGAAACAGGTGAGAAAGTATAGCCTTTCGTCTGTAAACGTATTTGTTGTTCCTCAGAAAAACGTTTCGGTTCAGCTGTGATTTTCTCCGGTAACCATTGGTGGTGAAAACGCGGATATTCTACCGCCTGCTGCATATTCATCCCCATTTCTAGTGTATTCAACACTACTTGGAAGACGCTGGTAATAATAGTAGATCCACCTGGAGTACCTACCACCATCTTTAATTGACCATTTTCCTCCACAATGGTTGGAGTCATGCTAGAAAGCATCCGTTTGTTTGGTTGAATCTCATTCGCCTTGGAACCAATTAAACCATATAGGTTGGGTGACCCTGCTTTGGCAGAAAAATCATCCATCTCATCATTCAAAAGAAAACCAGCACCACCCACAAACACCTTACTTCCATACGAATTATTTAGGGTCGTAGTGATCGAAACCGCATTTCCTTCTCCATCCACAATACTATAGTGCGTTGTTTCTGGGCTTTCATAGCCTGGAAAAGTACCTGCTTGAATGGATGAACTTGGTGTCGCTCGTTCAAAATTCAGATTTGACATTCTTTTTGTATTGTAGGCGGAATCAATCAATTCGTTCACTGGTACTTTCACAAAATCAGGATCGCCAAGCCATTTAGAACGATCTGCGTACACGCGTCTCTCCGCTTCTACCATCACCTGAATCGTTGAATCAGAGCTTGGTCCCCATTTGTTTAACGAATAAGGTGCCACCATTTGCAATAATTGGGCTAAAGCAACTCCTCCACTACTTGGTGGCGGCATCCCAATAATCTGGTAATTCTTGTATTTACTTTTAATTGGTGTTCGCCAAACCGCTTGGTAATTCTTTAGATCCTTCTTTGAAATCAATCCATTCTGACCCTTCATTTCCTTCACTATAAATCGAGCCGTTTTACCTTTGTAAAAACCAATTGCTTTTTTAGTCATGATGCGCTCTAAGGTAACCGCAAGATCACTTTGCACTAGCAGATCCCCTTGCTTCCATTCTTTTCCTTCTGCAGACAATAAATAAGTTTTACCCGGATTTTCTTTTAGAAACTCTGACCTTTGGCGATTTAAACCTCTTGCCTCCTTCTCTGTCAACAATAATCCTTTGCTTGCAAGATCAACAGCAGGCCTAACTAATTCTGCCCATGGCAAATGGCCTAATTTGTCATGCATTTCTTGCATGCCTGCTACGGTCCCTGGCACACCTACAGAAAAAATACCTGTCATCGATTTACCTGGAATTATATTCCCATTTGCATCTAAATACATATCCCTACTCGCCGCAGAAGGGGCTTTCTCTCGATAATCCAAAGCTTTTACGTTTCCAAATTTATCTCGGTAAACCAAAAAACCTCCTCCTCCAATATTCCCAGCAGATGGGTGGCAAACGGCTAAAGCAAAATTGACAGCCACAGCCGCATCAATCGCATTACCGCCTTTCTTTAAAATGGCTAAACCTATTTCCGAAGCGGCAGGGTGAGTCGAAACGACCATTCCTTGCTTGCCTTCGATAAGAGGCTTTTGCGTATTTTGAGCAAATACAGAGAAAGAAAGAAGTAAGAGTATAAAATACTTAGTCATTCGAATGAGGTTTTGTAATGAAACGACAAATTAATAGAATCTGTTGATTTACTAACATTGCGATAATAAAAATATAATTTAACTTTGTGATTATTTAAAGAATTTTTCAATAAAACGTAGACTAACAGTGGATATTTTCGAGAAGGTAGCTAATAACATGGGGCCCATCGGTGCACATGCCCATTATTCCCATCATTATTTTTCATTCCCAAAATTAACAGGTGAATTAGGTCCTAGAATGACATTCATGGGCAAAGAAATGCTTAACTGGTCTTTAAATAACTATTTAGGTTTAGCAAATCATCCGGAGGTTAGAAAAGCAGATGCTGATGCTGCGGCAAAATACGGCTTAGCTTACCCAATGGGGGCTCGTATGATGTCTGGAAATACAGATGAACACGAAGAATTTGAGCGTCAATTAGCGGAGTTCGTAGGTAAGGAAGATGCGTTTTTATTGAATTACGGTTACCAGGGCGTTATGTCCTTGGTTGAATGTATGGTTGACTACAAAGACGTCATCGTTTATGATGCAGAGTCTCATGCTTGCTTAATTGATGGTATCCGTCTTCACAAGGCTAAAATGGGCCAATATTACAAGTTCAATCACAACGATATGGACTCTTTGCGTAAGAACTTAGAGCGTGCGACTAAAATCACCAATGAAACTGGTGGTGGTATCTTAGTGATCACGGAAGGTGTTTTTGGAATGTCGGGTAAAGTAGGTGCCTTAGATAAAATCGTGGAAATGAAGAAAGACTTCAATTTCCGCTTATTAGTAGATGATGCACATGGTTTTGGAACGATGGGTGACCATGGTAAAGGAGTGGGTGAATACCTGAATTGCACAGATGGAATCGATTTATACTTCTCTACTTTCGCAAAATCAATGGCAGCGATCGGAGCTTTCATCGCAGCGCCTAAAGAGATCATCATGTATTTAAAATACAATATGCGCTCTCAAACCTATGCAAAAGCACTTCCAATGCCATTTGTGATTGGTGGAATGAAACGCTTAGAGTTAATCAAGAAACACCCAGAATTAAGAGAAAAATTATGGGAAAATGTGCGTGCCCTACAAAAAGGACTAAAAGATAAAGGTTTTGATATCGGAGAGACGCAGTCACCTGTAACCCCGGTGTTCTTGCATGGAGAATATGATATCGCAGCGGTGACTAAATTAGTTCGAGACCTACGTGAAAACATGGGAATTTTCTGTAGTATCGTTGTTTATCCTGTAGTCCCTAAGGGTCAAATTATGCTTCGCATTATTCCGACTTCTTCACATACATTAACTGATATTGAATACACGTGCGATTGTTTTGCTGAAGTTCAAAAAAGATTGAAATCTGGCTATTATGCGCAATAATTGATTGATTTAAAGGTATTTTTGGAGGAAATTGTATTTTTTTGAAGTTTTTTTCTGTTTTTTCTTGATTTTAATTTGCATACAATAAGTTTTTTACTAAATTTCGCTTATTAAAGCTCATTTAAGGGCATAAAGACAATCTAATATTATTTACACAACCTAAAAAACAAATTATCATGAGTAGATTTGCACAAGTAAAGGACTTAATTTTATCTTTAGAAGGAGATTTCGAAAAATTCTACGATAAAGGAAATCAAGCAGCTGGTACTCGCGTTAGAGGTGGTTTACAACAATTGAAGACTTTAGCACAAGAAATTCGTACTGAAGTTCAAAACAAGAAAAACTCAGGAAAATAATTTTTCCCCTCTTGCATAAAAAAAGCCCGATTTACATTGGGCTTTTTTTATGTTAAAACAATTCATTGTGCATGGCTGAGGCCATACCATCCACCATTAGCTTTCCTCGTTCAAGTTCAAAAACCTGCGTTGATATTTCAGCTGTATGTTTAGTGGGATTCGTACTTACGATTTCAAATTTGGCTTTATAGGTAGTTCCTACAAATAAAGGACGTTTAAATTCGGATACTTGCTTCAAGTAGACACTTCCCTCACCTGGAAACTCCATTCCCATTACTCTTGAAAATACACTCGCTATTAGAGCCCCGTGAATAATCGGCTTCTTAAACGGAGTTGTAGCCGCATATGCCTCATCCCAATGAAGTGGATTAAAATCCCCTGATATTTTACAAAACTCATTTACTTGTTCTTGCGTGAAAGAAAACTCAATCTCATACGCATTCCCTATTTCTAACATAGTTTGATCATTTTTTGTAAAATTAAACCAAAATTTGATTCTATTTTTGTGCTAATCTAAAAATAAACCATGATTCACTTTATTCTAAATCCAAATGCTGGAACGAATTCAAGACAGAAGAAAGCTATGATTTTAGCGAAACTTCAGTCCATTCCATCCGCTAAAGTTTGGGTTTCAGAGTATATGAATCATGCCACAGAACTGACTAAACTTGCCTTATCAGAAAATCCGGAGAGAATCATCGTCATTGGCGGAGATGGAACCATCAACGAGGTCGCATCGGCTATGTTGTTTACGGCTATTCCTTTAGGGATCATTCCATTAGGTTCAGGGAATGGCTTAGCTAGGCACCTAGGCATCCCATTGGATTTTGACAAAGCACTCATCAAAGCTATAAAGGGAGAGATAATTACCATAGATGCTGGAAAATGGAATGATCGACCGTTTTTTTGTACAGCAGGTATTGGATTTGATGCAACGGTTGCGGCTCATTTTGCGAAAAGAGGCAAGAGAGGTTTTTTCAATTACCTCTATTCTACTTTTGCCTGTATCACTAAATACAAAGCCGTCGAGATAAAAGAAAGAGGATCAGTTTATTCATTCACTGTCGCGAATGCAAACCAGTTTGGCAATAATGCCTACATATCTCCAGAATCGGATTTACAAGATGGTCATTTAGAGTCAATTGAGATAAAACCAGGCTCCTTCTTCTCCTTAGCCATTCTTGGAATAAGTCTATTTACCAAAAAGCTTCACCTAAGTAATTTGGCGACCATTTCATCCCTAAAATCGCTCACATTACATACAAAGGAAGGATTACCTTTTCACCTAGACGGAGAAAGTTTAGTCTTGACTTCTGACAAGATCGATATCCATATTTTGCCTGCCTCACTTCAAGTGATAAAATAATTTTCTTATACTTTTTCAAGTTAAAGAATGATTAAAGCACACTAAATTTGAACAATTTTTAGAAGCAAATTTTTAGACATTTTTTTTCGTAAAAAAACTGGATTTATTTTCGATTTCGAATTTGGAAGGACGCCTTATTTTACTATTTTTGTCTCCCCGCTTAAGAAAAATTTAATCGTTTTCTTAAAAGAAAAACCATTGTAAACTTTAAAGACGTAAACCAAGGTGAATTCCTTAAAATTCGCCTTTAGAACTGTTTTACCTATATTATTAATGCAAATCGAAGTAAGAGACTTGTGGAATCAATGCCTGAATATCATCAAAAATGATATATCGGAGCAAAGTTTCGCGACTTGGTTTGCACCTATTGTTCCTCTTAAGTTTCAAAACAACACCTTAACGATTCAAGTCCCCTCTCAATTCTTCTATGAATGGCTAGAAGAGAAGCATGTTTCGGATTTAAGAAAGGCCATCGATTTAACCGTCGGTCGTCATGGGATGTTGGAATATTCGATTGTGATTGATAACGGAGACCGAAAGAATCCACCCATCACATTCAACCTTCCCCCTACGCACCAGGGTCAAAATAACACCGAAAAGGCAGCTAACTTCCCCAACCCAGCGAAGAGCCCATTTGAATTAAAAAACCTAGATTCCTTAGAATTAGATTCTTATTTAATTCCAAAATATACTTTTGACAAATTCATTGAAGGTGACTGTAACCGATTGGGTAGAGCTGCCGGAATGGCTGTTGCGAACAAACCTGGTTTAACCGCCTTCAATCCCTTAATGATTTATGGAGGTGTTGGTTTAGGAAAGACTCACTTAATCCAAGCGATTGGAAATCAAATAAAGGACTCCTTCCCAGATAAGTTTGTCCTTTATGTTTCGACGGAGAAGTTTACAAATCAATTTGTCAATGCCATCAGAAACAATTCTATCGAGGCTTTCACGAACTTCTACCTTCAAGTAGATGTGTTGATCATTGATGATGTACAATTCCTTTCTGGTAAGGAAAAGACGCAAGAAACATTCTTCAATATCTTTAACCACTTGCATCAATCCGGAAAACAAATCATTCTATCCTCTGACCGCGCTCCTCGCGATTTAGCTGGTATGGAAGATCGTTTACTTTCCAGATTCAAATGGGGTTTAACTGCTGATTTGCAGCAACCTGATTTTGAGACCAGAATTGCCATCATTCAAAAAAAGTTACAGGAAGACGGAATTCAAATAGATTTTGATGTATTAGAATATTTAGCTCATTCTATTCAGACTAACGTTCGTGAACTGGAAGGAGTTATCATTTCATTAATGGCTCAAGCGTCATTAACACGCAAAGAAATCGATTTAGAATTAGCGAAGTCTACTTTAAAAAGCATTGTAAACGAGCAAGAGAAGGAATTAAGTGTGGAAAGTATCCTCGATGTGGTGACTAACCATTTCGATGTAGATATCGACACCTTACGAGGTAAATGCCGCAAGAAAGAGAATGTATTCCCTCGCCAAATTGCCATGTACATGCTTAAGGAGTTGACAAACTTGCCTTTAAAGTCCATTGGATACCATTTCGGTGGAAGAGATCATAGCACGGTGATTCATGCCGTTCAAGCCGTATCTGAAGCTATGGAAATAGATCAAACAGTAGAAAAAACGATTCGAAACTTGTTTACCCGATTCAATCTCAAAGGAGTTCAAGCATAAAAAAAGCGACTAATCTGCATTAGCCGCTTTTTTAATACCTATTGCTTGGTGCTTATTCCGCTACCGCGTCCTTGTCTAACAAAGCACTATCATCCACTTTTACCTTGTCTTTTATTTTCGCTTCCAATTCTTCCATTAATTCTGGGTTATCCTTAATTAAGTCTTTCACTGCATCGCGACCTTGACCTAAGCGATTTCCATTATAAGAGAACCATGAACCAGACTTGTCAATTACTCCTAAGTCTACCCCTAAATCAAGAATTTCTCCTGCTTTAGAAATACCTTCTCCGTACATGATATCAAATTCAACCACCTTGAAAGGAGGCGCTAATTTATTCTTCACTACCTTAACACGCGTTCTGTTACCTGTAATTGAATCTGCACTTTCCTTAATTTGACCTGCACGACGAATATCCAAACGTACAGAGGCATAGAATTTCAAGGCATTACCTCCCGTTGTAGTCTCAGGAGATCCGAACATGACACCAATCTTATCACGCAATTGGTTAATAAAGACACAGCAACAACCCGTTTTATTGATGGTTCCCGTTAGCTTACGTAATGCTTGTGACATTAAACGAGCCTGAAGACCCATTTTAGAATCTCCCATCTCCCCTTCGATCTCCGCTTTAGGAACTAAGGCAGCCACCGAGTCAATCACAATAATATCAATTGCGCCTGAAGAAATAAGGTGTTCCGCAATTTCTAAGGCTTGCTCTCCATTATCTGGTTGAGAAATCAATAGGTTTTCACAATCGATACCTAATTTCTCAGCATATGACCGATCAAAAGCATGCTCAGCATCTACGAAAGCGGCTAAACCACCAGCCTTCTGAGCTTCAGCGATCATGTGCAAAGTAAGTGTGGTTTTACCAGAAGATTCCGGTCCGTAAATTTCAACGACACGACCTCTAGGTACACCACCGATTCCCAAGGCTAAATCTAATCCTAATGATCCTGTAGAAATCACAGGCACATCCATTACTTTACTATCAGATAATCGCATTACGGTACCTTTACCATACGCTTTATCTAATTTTTCTAACGTAGTTTGTAAAGCTTTTAACTTTTCAGCCGCCAGGCCTTGCGCATCACTAGCTTGTTTCGCCATTTTCGTTTTTTATCTAAAATTTAAGGGGCAATCGAGTATATTTGTCTTATCGTTTGGCCTATACAAAAATAGAAAATTGCCACTAATTTTTTATACAAACAATTGATAATTAATTGAGCTTTGGCATGAAAAATCAGACTCTTGTTATTTTAATTTTCTTCAGTTCTATTTTGAGCCTTTTGGGCCAACAAAATAGTCCCTTACTAGCTGGAGAAAATTTAAAATACCGGATTCATTTAGGATTCATCAATGCCGCTGAAGCTACCATAAAAAGTAGTACAGGAACAAGTCCCTGGGGGGATCAGACCCTACGCAAGGTCGAAATTGAAGGCAAAACCACGGGGGTGCTCGAATTATTTAGTCCTTTAAGAGATTACTGGTCAGCACAAATCGATACGGAAAGCCTTTTACCTATAAAAACAGAAATGCGCAAAAAAGAGGGTCGCTACCGCAAGGAGGAAACCGTTTTATACCAAATGGACAAAGGTTTTGCACGTATCACCTCACCACAAAACAAACCGATAACCTCCACCATCAATGGTCCTAAAGACCTTTTGGATCTTATTTCAGCCTATTATTTCTTACGCAGCAAACCTGTATCGGAGAAAAAGCCAGGTTCACGCTGGTCAGCTCAAGTACTGGTGGACAGTAAAATTTACGAATTAGTCCTTGTTGTTCGATCTAAAGAAACGATTGAGACTGAGGCAGGCAAAAAAGCGAGTATCAAAACCAATATTTTGTTACCTAAAAACAACCTTTTCAAAGAAGAGGATGCCATTCGATTGTGGATTAGTGACGATGAATACCAGGTGCCTCTGAAGGTTCAGGTGAATCTAAAAATAGGTTTCCTAACCATCGACCTCATTGACTATAGTATCCAAGGGAAAAAGATTTATTTCCCTAAGGCAACTTTATAAGCCTCTAAAACGCGTCCTCTAGCAAATTCGTGATTCACAATCGGTGCCGGATAAGTGAACTCTTGCAATTCAGGAACCCATTTTTTAATGTAGGCCAAAGACTGGTCAAACTTCTGAGTCTGCAAAGTCGGATTAAATACCCGGAAATAAGGAGCCGCATCACAACCTGATCCAGCCGCCCACTGCCATCCCCCATTATTTGCCGCAAAATCGAAGTCCAATAATTTCTCTGCAAAATAGGCTTCACCCCAGCGCCAATCAATCAACAAATGCTTCACTAGAAAACTAGCCACAATCATGCGCACCCGATTGTGCATAAAACCGGTAGCATTTAGTTCCCGCATACCTGCATCCACGATTGGGTAACCGGTTTTGCCTTCACACCAAGCTTTGAATTCGACTTCGTTATTACGCCAATTCATTCGGTCGTATTCTTTTCTAAACGAATGCCCTTCTGAAATATGCGGAAAATGATGCAGTATATTAAAATAAAAATCACGCCAAATCAGCTCATTCAGCCAGACCTCGGATTTCCCTAGTGCTCTGCGAACTAAAGATCGAATCGAAAGGGTACCAAATCGCAAATGAACCGAGAGTCTAGAAGTTCCTGGTTTAGCAGGAAAATCACGATCCTGAGCATAAGACTTAATCAATTCATCCTGCACTTGCAGGCCTGGAAATACCAATCCAGAGGGCTGAAATCCAATGTCAGCTAAGCTGGGAATATTGAATTTATCATCAACATAATTTGAAATCGTGGCAGAAGGAAAATTAGGTAATACAGTCTCTTGTAATAATGCCTTCCACTTCCTTGAATAAGGGGTAAATACGGTGTAAGGAGTACCAGCCCCAGAAAGCACTTCATCTTTTTCAAACACCACCTGATCTTTAAAGGTTTCGAATTTCACTCCCATTTCTTGAGCTAAGCCTTTGATTTTAGCATCTCTCTCAAGACCATATTTTTCATAATCGTGGTTTGTATATACTTTCAACACATCCCATTCGCTGAACAAGGAACGGAATAGGATCAATGGATCGCCGTGTTTTACACAGAGATGTCCACCAATTTGCGTGTTAATTGCTTCCAGTGCCTGGTGTATGAACTCCACACGACCGTCTTTTTTCGAAGGTAAACGATCTAGAATGTTTGTGTCAAAAATAAAGAGCGGTAGAACAGGTACGTCGGAAGACAAGGCTTGGAATAATCCATGATTGTCTTCTATACGTAAATCACGTCTAAACCAAAATATCGAAACTTTTTTCATGCCTTATCTGTCTTAAATGGCTAAACTACGTAGATTCTGTATTGTTTCAAAAATTTACCTTGACAAGCCCCCCTTCAATATGGTATATTTGTAGATTATAAAAATTCAAACCCTCTGAGAATGAAATTATCTGAATTCAGATTTGATTTACCCCAAAACTTAATTGCCCTTAATCCTACTGAAAATCGCGAAGATGCGCGCATGATGGTAGTGAACCGTAAGAACAAGACGATTGAACATAAGAAATTCACTGATATTATTGATTATTTTGGCGAAGGAGATGTGTTAGTAACAAACAATACAAAGGTTTTTCCAGCACGTTTATATGGCAATAAAGAGAAAACAGGGGCTCAGATTGAGGTATTTTTATTGAGAGAGCTAAATAGAGAGCACCGTCTTTGGGACGTATTAGTAGATCCAGCACGTAAAATTCGTGTAGGTAATAAATTATATTTCGGAGATTCTGACCTAGTGGCAGAAGTAATTGATAACACGACTTCTCGTGGACGTACCATTCGTTTCTTGTATGATGGCGATCATGATGCACTAATGCAGGCGATTCACGAATTAGGGGAAACTCCACTTCCAGATGAGATTCGTTTCAAAAGAGCGGCTACAGAGGATGACCGTGATCGTTTCCAAACCATTTATGCAGAGCACGTAGGTGCAGTGGCAGCCCCTACAGCGGGTTTACACTTCTCCAAAATTGTGATGAAGCGTATGGAATTAAACGGCGCTCAATTCACTCCTATCACATTGCACGTGGGTTTAGGTACTTTCCGTCAGGTAGATGTAGAGGATCTGACTAAACACAAAACGGATTCTGAGCACTTCATGATCAATGAGGCAACTTGTAATTATGTGAACGAGGCAATCGATAACAAAAAACAAGTTTTGGCGGTAGGAACAACGGTAATGAAAGCCCTAGAATCATCTGTATCAGCTTCTGGTCACTTAAAACCAATTAATAGCTGGACAGATAAGTTTATCTTCCCTCCGTACGAGTTTAAAATCCCAACGGCTTTATTGACTAATTTCCATTTACCAGAATCGATTCTATTAATGATGGCTTCGGCTTTTGGTGGACATGAATTAATCACGGAGGCGTATAAACAGGCTATCAAGGAGAAATACCGTTTCTTCTCGTATGGTGATGTGATGTTAATCATCTAATAGAATTAAACGGGTTTGCTTTGAAAAAATTTGCCATCATTGTTGCAGGAGGCTCCGGCCAACGTATGAATAGTACGATTCCTAAGCAATTTCTGCTTTTACAAGGCAAACCCGTCTTATATCACACTCTGGCAGCCTTCCACAAAGCAGACCCCAAGACTGAACTATTGGTTGTCTTGCCAGCGGAACAGTTTGACTACTGGAAATCCATCATAAGCGAATTACCTGAAATACCCCACCGATTAGTCGAAGGGGGTGAATCTAGGTTCCAAAGCAGCAAAAATGCCATAGAGGCATTAGAGGGGGAAGGAATCGTGGCTATTCATGATGGAGTTCGTCCTATCATTGAACCTGAATTAATTTCAGCTAGCTTCCAAGAAGCAGCTACTAAAGGAAATGCGGTTCTAGCCGTGGCGTCAAAAGATTCTGTTCGTTTTTATTCTACGGAAAAAGCTGGATTCGAACACTTAAATCGAGAGTCCATTCGTTTGATACAAACGCCACAAATTTTCACTTTGAAAGACTTGAAAACAGCTTTTAAACAAGATTATTCAACAGATTTTACAGACGACGCTCGCGTTGTGGAGTCTATCGGAGTTAAAATTAACCTAGTAGAAGGCTCCTATCGAAATATTAAAATCACCACGCCTGAGGATTTAGACTTAGCTGAGGTCCTACTTACATAATATGAAAAACACTTGGGACTGGATTGGAAAAAGCATCCTTCGCTATAAATTCCCCTTATTAGGACTTGTTCTATTACTTACTGTTGGGTTAGGTTTCAAGGCAAGTCAGATTCAGTTGAGCTATGAATTAGCTAAAATACTTCCAAAAACGGACGAGCGTTTTCAATTATACGAGGGATTTAAAAAGAAATATGGCGAAGATGGCGCCGTTATGGTCATCGCCGTAGAAAACGATCAAATTTTCAGCCCCGAAGAATTCAAAGCTTGGCGTGACTTAAGTTCAGCTGTAAAAAAACAGCCTGGCATTAAAAACGTTCTCTCGCTGGCTACTTTACCTGAATTATACCTTGATTCGACTGAGAAGAAATTCAAAACTCGCTTATTGCTTGATTCAACCGCCGTGCTTAATGAGGAGAATCTGAATCGCTTTAAAACTCAATTAGGTAATCTACCCATCTATAAGAACTTCCTTTATACAGAAGATTTAAAGACACATCTGCTTCTTATCACCCTAGATCAGAAGGTAATCAATGATAAAGGGAGAATTACCTTAGTAAAAAACATAAAGGCCTTAGGAGAGCAATACCAAGCAAAAATGAAGCATACGGTTCACATGACGGGTATGCCCTTCATTCGGACAGAGTATACTTCTCAAGTGACGAAAGAGTTAAGTCTATTTTTAGGACTAGCCATCTTAGTTACATCACTTATTTTACTTTTCTTCTTCCGCTCCTTACAAGTAGTTTTCTTTGCGAATATTGTGGTCTTGGTGGGGATTATAGCCTCCTTGGCCACAATTGTATTCTTTGGATTTAAGATTACCTTATTGTCTGGATTAATTCCTCCACTGATTGTGGTGATCGGTATCCCCAATGTCATATTCCTACTGAATAAATACCACGAGACGTATTTAGCAGGAAAATCAAAAGAAGAATCCTTAATCGAAAGTGCTTCTAAGGTAGGTAGAACCTTGTTTTTAGCAAATTTAACTACCTCCATAGGATTTGGAGTGTTTGCGTTTACGGGTTCAGCGTTATTAGTTGAATTTGGTGTGGTAGCTGCCTTAAATGTGATGATCACCTTCTTCATCTCGCTGGTTCTTATTCCCATATTCTTCAGTTTCTTGGCACCTCCACAGAAGAAAGATTTAGCTCATTTTGAATCTATCAGAGTCAATAAATTCTTAAATCGAGTAGATGTTTGGGTTTTACACCATAGAAAATTCATCTATGGTTTCATCTCCATTGTACTCGTAATCTCCTTTTATGGATTGACTAAAATCCAAGCTGTAGGCTACATTGTGGATGATTTACCTCGTGATAATGCGATCTATACGGATTTAAAGTTTGTGGAAGACCGATTTAAGGGAGTTATGCCATTTGAGATAAATATTGATGCTTTTGAAAAAGGACGGGCATTAACACCTGAGCTTTTGGCAAAAATCAAGAGAACAGAAAAGTTAATCGCTAAATACCCGGAATTCACTCAAGGAATTTCCATTTTAACGGCCACTAAATACTTGTATCAGGTCTACAGAGGTGGAGATCCTAAGTATTTCACTTTGCCTGGAATTGATGAGTTAGCTAAATTAAAGGACTTCCAATCCAGCTTGAATGGCAAAAACAATTTATTCTCAGGATTCTTAGATAAAGAACAACGCTTCACTCGGGTCAGTTTCCAAATGCAAGATGCCGGAACCGTACGGACTAGGGCTTTATTTGATGAAATCCAACCCAAAATCGATAGCATTTTCAGGACAGATATTGAAACGGGGGAGCTACTGCAGAAAGGTGATAAGCGAGGTTATCAAGCGGATGTGACAGGTAATTCGGTCATTTATGCTTTCCAAACAGAGTATTTGCAAGTCAACCTCATTGAGAGTACCATTACGGCTATTGTGTTAATCTGTATTTTGATGGCGCTACTATTTAGGTCTTGGAAAATGGTCTTAATCTCTACCCTACCCAGTTTAATTCCTTTAATCATCACGGCGGGTTTAATGGGTTATTTTGGGATTGCGTTAAAACCAAGCACAATTTTAATCTTCTCAATTGCCTTTGGTATTTCCAGTGATGGGACTATTTATTTCCTAACTCGCTACAAAGAAGAATGGGGGAAAAATAATAAAAACATCCAAAAAGCGGTACAGACTACTATTTTAAAGACAGGCGTTTCTATGTTCTATACGGCGATGATTCTGTTTTTTGGGTTCTTCATCTTCACAGCGTCGACATTTAAAGGGACTCAGGCACTTGGAATATTAGTTTCTGTGACACTTTTAATGGCCATGATTTGTAATTTAATCTTACTTCCGGCCTTCTTGTTAGGATTAAATAAAAAGGAGATATCCACCATTTTAGAAGAGGATTTGTAGATGAAGGAGACTAAACCGTCATTGTATACTTTATCGTTCTTCTTACTTTGCCTGAGTAATTTCTTGTTTTCGGCGAGTTTCTCCATGATTATCCCGGAGCTTCCTGATTATTTAGCTAGCTTGGGTGGCAAAGAATACATCGGATATACCATTGCTTTATTTACACTAGCCGCTGGCCTTTCTAGACCCTTTTCTGGTAAATTGACTGATCACGTGGGTCGGATTCCCATCATGGCCTTCGGTTCCTTAGTTTGTTTCATTTGTGGAGGACTTTACCCCCTATTACATACGGTTCAGGGATTTTTATTTCTCCGCTTTATTCATGGCATGTCTACGGGGACTAAACCCACAGCGACTGCAGCCTATGTTGCTGATGTGATCCCAGAGGATCGAAGAGGGGAAGCACAAGGAAGTTTAGGGATCTTTACTGCGACTGGAATGTCCATTGGTCCAGCTATTGGAAGTTTTTTAGCTTCGGCTTATGGTTTAGACCAAATGTTCTACATCTCCTCCGTTTTCGCTTTAGCCTCCATCCTTATTTTGAGTCGGATGAAGGAAACTTTACCTCCTACGATGAAATCCCGGTTAAAATTATCTCTTTTTCGAATCGGGTGGAAAGATGTTTTTGAGCCTAAAATAATACCGGTATTTTGGATCATGTTATTCGTTTCCTTTTCTGCTGGGGCGATGATCACCTTAATCCCTGATACCTCCAAAATTGTAGGGTGGACAAATAAGGGCTTATATTTTACTATTTACACCGTCTCCTCCATCGTTATTCGTTTCTTCTTTTCCAAAGCATCCGATCAATATGGACGAATTCCCGTGTTGATTTTTGGCTGTTTTATGCTAAGCCTATCCATGTTTTTATTAGTATTCTCCGCTAATTCCTATCTGATGATCATATCAGCCATTATTTATGGGGTCGCCTGGGGTTTTAATACACCCACACTTGCCGCTTGGACGAATGATTTAGGGGACAAAAACCACATGGGACGTGCGATGGCAACAATGTATATCGCTTTAGAGGCAGGAATCGGAATAGGCGCTTATGTATCTGGAGAAATCTACCAAGGGATTCCAAATCATATTCCCATTCCGTTTTTAATCGCGGGATTATTATCTTTACTCGCATTCCTACTTTTGTGGAAGAAAAAACAAGCATGGACCTATGGAATTTAGCGACTATTTAGTGCAGAAAAATATTTGTTCCACTCGCTTTTCAGCTGGAGATCCCTCCTTGTTTCAAGCTTGGTCAAGCGCATATAATCTTCTGCATCCTGCTAGTTTCACAGAACAAAACAAGTTCATTATTAACAAAATCCGAAGAAAATATCCTCTAAAAAAGGAGTAATAACAGGTACTCGTTGTCTTTATATTTGTAAATAACCGGAAAAACATGGTACTATTTAAATAATAGATTCTGTCTTTTATTTGAAATGTGCTAATTCCGGAGATTTGTAAAAATTAATACGCAAGACAATGCCCGAAAACAATTTACAGAACTTGTTCCCATCAGCTGGACAAATCCCCAAGGAATACGATTTAACGCAACCCATCGAGCAAAAAGAATATTTAGTTAATGGAGAAATGCGTCAATGGAAAGGAAAAACGCAAGACGTTTGGTCTCCAATCTATGTAAAAACAGACAAAGGTTTTGAGCAAAAACGTATCGGCTCCTATCCTATCACGGATGCGGCAGATGCCATGGAAGTTTTGTATGCTGGCGTAAAAGCTTATTCAAATGGTCGTGGCGAATGGCCTTCAATGACCGTTGCGCAAAGAATCGAGTGTGTAGAGAAATTTACACAAAAAATGATTCAAAAGCGCGATGAGGTAGTCAAATTGTTAATGTGGGAAATCGGTAAATCATTAGGCGATTCTCAAAAAGAATTTGATCGTACTGTTCAATACATTTATGACACCATCGGTGCACTAAAAGATATCGACCGCAATTCCTCCACTTTCTTAATCGAAGAAGGAATCATCGGTCAAGTAAGACGTTCTCCATTAGGAGTTGTTCTTTGTATGGGTCCATTCAACTATCCTTTGAATGAAACCTTTACTACCCTAATTCCTGCCCTAATTATGGGTAACATTGTTTTATTCAAACCACCGAAACACGGTACCTTATTACACTACCCCTTACTAGAGGCCTTTAAAGATTCCTTCCCTGCTGGTGTTATTAACACCTTATATGGTCGTGGAAACTCGATTATCCCTCAATTAATGGAATCAGGGAAAATCGATGTATTAACCTTAATCGGTTCTTCCAAAGTGGCGGATAAGTTAAAGAAGATGCACCCGAAAGTGAATCGTCTACGTGCTATCTTAGGACTTGATGCAAAGAACGCGGCGATTGTAACTGAAAGCGCAGACTTAGATTCAGCGATCAATGAATGTCTTTTAGGATCTCTATCCTTCAATGGACAACGATGTACAGCCGTAAAAATCATCTTTGTTCACAAATCCCTTGCAGATAAATTCAATGAAGGTTTAGCTAAAAAGATTGAAGCTTTGAAATTAGGTATGATGTGGGAGCCAGGTGTTCAAATTACTCCACTTCCTGAGCCTAATAAACCAGCTTACCTAACTGAATTAATTGAAGATGCGAAGTTGCATGGCGCGAAGGTGATGAATGAGCATGGTGGTGAGAATTTCAAATCGATCTTCTTCCCTGCTTTATTATACCCAGTGAATAGCAAGATGAAGGTTTGGCATGAGGAGCAGTTTGGACCCGTGGTTCCTGTTGTACCTTTTGAAAACTTAGACGAGCCGATTGATTATATCCATGAATCATCCCATGGTCAGCAAGTGGCGATTTTCGGAACGGATGTAAACCAAATCTCTGAATTGATTGATGCCACCGTGAATCAAGTTTCTCGTGTAAATATCAATGCGCAATGTCAACGTGGACCAGACTCCTTCCCTTTCACAGGACGTAAAGACTCTGCAGAAGGTACTTTATCAGTAACTGCGGCATTACGTTCTTTCTCTATTCGTACTGTAGTGGCTACAAAAGCGACTCAATCGAATAAGGACATCGTGAATGCGATCGTTGAGAACCAACAATCGAACTTCTTATCGACTAGATTTATCTTGTAATCTAACGATTTCGATAAATAAAAAGGCCAGCACTTTCGTGCTGGCCTTTTTTATTGTTCATGTACTTTATTTCAAAGCTGCTCTTTGGGCTTTCACCGCAGGATCAGTAATAAACTCATCATAGGTCATCAACTTATCTAATTGACCTTTAGATCCGATTTCAATGACACGATTAGCCACCGTGTTTGTTAATTGGTGGTCATGGCAAGTAAATAACATCGTTCCTGGGAATTCTATCATGCCATTGTTCAAAGCTGTAATCGATTCTAAGTCCAAGTGATTCGTAGGCTCATCAAACAACAATACGTTCGCACCTGATAACATCATGCGCGAGAACATGCAACGTTGTTTTTCACCTCCAGAGATTACGGTACACTTTTTCAAAGCCTCATCTCCTGAGAATAACATTCGACCTAAGAATCCACGGATGAAACTTTCATCTTTCTCCGTCGAATATTGGCGTAACCAGTCTACTAGATTCAAGGAATCATCCTCAAAGTATTTGGCATTATCATTAGGCAAATAAGTCTGCGTAGTAGTCACACCCCACTTAAATTCACCTGTGTAATTCGTGTTTTCACCTGCAAGGATGTCTAATAAGGCGGTAATGGCTAAGGAGTCCTTAGCTAATAAGGCTACTTTATCCCCTTTGTTAATGGTAAACGAAAGGTTCGTAAATAAAGGAACACCATCATCAGTTTTGGCAGATAAATTCTCTACACTTAATAATTGATCACCCGCCTCTCTTTCTGGCTTGAAATTAATAAAGGGGTACTTACGAGAAGATGGCTTAATATCATCTACTTGTAATTTATCCAACATTTTCTGGCGAGAGGTTGCTTGTTTCGACTTCGCTACGTTTGCGGAGAAACGTCGAATAAATTCTTCTAATTCTTTTCGCTTTTCATCCGTTTTCTTATTCTGATCTGTTCGTTGACGTGCGGCTAACTGTGATGATTCATACCAGAAAGTATAGGTACCACCATATAACTGAATCTTCCCAAAATCGAGGTCAGCAATGTGTGTACACACATTATCTAAGAAGTGACGATCGTGAGAAACCACAATCACCGTATTTTTGAAGTTCATCAAATAGCCTTCTAACCACAAGATGGAATCAATGTCCAAGTTATTCGTAGGCTCATCTAACAATAGAATGTCCGGGTTTCCAAATAAAGCTTGTGCTAACAAAACCTTCACTTTATCGGATCCATTTAAATCTTTCAATAAAGTATAATGTAGGTCAGCTGAAATACCCAAGCCCCCTAACAAGGATCCAGCCTCTGACTCCGCTTCCCAACCATTTAATTCAGCAAATTCAGCTTCTAAATCTGCCGCTTTATTTCCATCCTCTTCTGTAAAATCCTCTTTCAAATAAATCGCATCCTTCTCTAACATAATGTCATAGAGGCGTTTATTACCCATAATGACCGTCTGTAACACTTCTACCTCCTCGTATTCGAAATGATTTTGCTTCAAAATCGACATACGTTCTCCTGGATTCATCGAAACTGAACCTGTTTGCGATTCAATTTCACCGGATAAAATCTTTAAGAAGGTCGATTTTCCGGCCCCATTTGCACCGATTAAACCATAACAGTTACCCTCGGTAAACTTGATATTCACTTCTTCAAAAAGAACTCTTTTCCCAAAACGAAGGGACACATTAGATACTTGCAACATAGGAGCTGGATTAAATAGGGTGCAAAATTACTAATTTTGAAGGCGATTATCATATTTTTTTTGCAATTTCGAATCGAATATTAGACTATGGATCCTTCGATTTCGAGTGAAACCTTGCATCTTCGACTAAGCGCGGAGAATTTTCGGGAGCAATTACAGGCTCAACCGAAGAAGGATCCCCGTATTGTTTCCGTTCAGATTGAAATCTCAAATGAACTTTTCTTGCTTATTCCGCATAGCTATGATTCGGTCACTTACCGCCTAGGTTTTTTAGAGAAAGCGCTGGGAGAACATGCCTTGGTGGGAAAAGAGATTCACGTTCAACCTATAGAGCAGGAAGGAGCCAATCTTGTTTTTTTAGTCCCTAGCGACTGGAAAGACCTCATTTCAGCGCATTTCCCTTTTGCGAAAATTGAATACACTCACCTGCTAGCAAAATGTTTCATGAAGAAGGAGCAACAATTAACGCTGTTTGTATTCGGGAATTTAGCTTTTGCGAGTCTTTATCAGTCTCAAAAATTACAATTAGCGAATGTATTCCCCTTTGAAACTTCTATTGAATTAGCCTTTTATTTACAATCTATCCGTGACGCCTTTTCATTAAACTGGAATTTGTATCCTCCCCTTTTGGTAGCAGGATCAGAAGAAATTTCAGATGCTCACCTTTATCAAATCCCTTATGTCTCATCCTAAAAAAGCATTTTTCCCTGGTTCGTTTGATCCATTTACGAAAGGACATGAAGATATTGTGTTGAGAGCATTAGCGCTTTTTGACGAGGTAATTATCGGCATAGGCCAAAACTCCTCTAAATCACGCTACTTCCCTTTGGCTAAAATGGAAGAATATATTCGCAAGACATTCGAAGGAAAGCCTGTAAGTGTGGTGACCTATCAAAATCTTACAGCCAATGTGGCTCATGAATATGGAGCTAAATTTATTGTCAGAGGATTACGAAATACGACAGATTTCGAGTACGAAAACTCCATTTCACAAGTGAATAGACACATTCACAATGAGCTAGAAACGGTATTTTTAATTACATCTCCACATCTAGCCCCCATTAGCTCGACGATTATCCGCGATTTACACCGTTATGGAAGTCCTGTGGACCAATACCTCCCGTATAGCTTAGATTAATTTAGACTTCTCGATAACATAACGTATGGATGAATACGTATTTGTGAGCGCTTGAATTTGCTTCTTCTCATTTAGCCACTCTACCTTTTCGATTCCTTCTTCTATTTGTGGGATTAATTTCCCCGTAAAATTAGTCTTCATCGCATACCAACGCGTTTTCTTCAAGACTAACTTGTTTTTATGTGTATAGGTATGGTACGTAGTACAAATCTTATTACCTAACTCAGCTTTCACATTGCATTCTTCCTCCACCTCTCTAACGGCCGCAGTTTCGAATTTCTCGTTCTTCTCTAACTTTCCTTTTGGCAAATCCCATTTACCTAAACGAAACATCCATAAGACTTCTTGTTGTTGATTAACCACCACACCCCCAGCTGCTTCAACTAAAGAATACATCTTGATAATGCGTGATTTATAGGTCTTACGATCGTCAACAATAATATAAAGCGCATGGAAATGAACACCTGATTTAGCATGAAGATTCATTAACATCTTCTCGACTTGCTCAATACTTGCATTGATAATGCACGTGTGTCCACTGAAATTCTCCACTTTCAAAGGAGAAAGTCGCGCGTCTAGGACTAAATCAAAATCCTCTTTAGATGGAATCGCACCTAACTCTTTCTTCTTCACGATTCTGATCGGTCGATCATCAATAAAAATTACCATCTTTTCAATTTTGTGAGGCAAAAATAGAATTAAATAGTGAAAGATAAACTGAATAAATTATTTTTGTAAATAATAATTAACAAATGCCCCTCATGCAAAATTTGACAATTCCACAAGAAGTAGCCCAACACCTTTTAAAGATCCAAGCAATTCAATTACGCCCAGATCAACCTTTTACTTGGGCATCTGGATGGAATTCTCCTATTTATTGCGACAATCGCGTATCCTTATCTTTTCCTGAGGTTCGCACTTATATCAAAAATTGCCTTTCTGCAGCAGTTAAAGCTTATTTCCCTCAAGCCGATATCATTGCAGGTGTCGCAACAGCTGGTATTGCACAAGGCGCACTTGTGTCTGATTTCTTAGATCTTCCTTTCTGTTATGTTCGTCCTGAGCCTAAAAAACATGGGATGGGAAATCAAATTGAAGGTAAAATTGAAAAAGGCCAAAAAGTGGTCTTAATCGAAGACCTCATCTCCACGGGAGGCAGCTCCTTAAAAGCAGCCGAAGCACTTCGTGAGGCAGGTGTCGAGGTATTAGGCATGGTGGCCATTTTTACCTACGGTTTCGAAATTGCTACTGAAAACTTCAAGAATGCTAACATCCCATTATACACGTTAAGTGATTATAATGCGCTTATTGAAGAAGCTGTTAAATTAGATTACGTGACGGAAACGCAATTATTAACACTTCAAGATTGGCGAATTTCTCCTAGCACTTGGAGAAAATAATCAAACCAACATATATCCATCTCCATTAGTAGGCTGAATCATACCCATCAGGGCTAAGTTCAGCAGTATTAATGATAAATCCGTTTGCTCGATTTCAGATCGATAAGCTAAGTCGTTAAAAGACAATTGTCCTTCTCGGTGTAAAAGGGACAATACAGCGGACTCGTTTAAGGTGAATAATTTTTGGCCTAAATCAGGGTGCAACGCGAGTCTATCCGCTGCTTTTTGCCAATTTAACTCTTGCATCAGATCTTCCCAGGAGGTGTAAATCATCGCTTTATTACTTCGGATAAGTTGATTGCAGCCAATTGAGAACGGACGATTTAAACTTCCTGGGACAGCAAACACATGTCGATCATAGTTAAATGCGTAATCAGCTGTAATCAATGCACCTCCTTTTTCTGCCGCCTCTACGATGACCGTTGCATCTGAAATACCTGCAATAATTCGATTTCGAACTGGGAAATGATAAGCCGTGGGTGGAATATGAGGTGCATATTCAGATAATAGTGCTCCGTTTTGCAAAATGGGTTGAACAAATGATCCATTTTCCATCGGATAAATATGCCTAAATCCACCTGCTAAAACCGCAATGGTGGGAACCTGGTTTTCCACGCATGCTTTGTGAAGTGCAATGTCGATACCTCTAGCAAATCCACTGACGAGAACTACCTCATCTTTTCGGGCGGCCTGAACGAGATCCACTGTCACTTTTTTGCCCACATCACTCGCATGTCTCGTACCTACGACGGCAACTAGGCGATGACTATTTAAATCTACAGGACCCTTTTTAAAAAGAACCAAAGGCGAATCATAGAGATGTTTTAAACGTTGTGGGTAACCCGAATTCTGGAAATACAGAATTTCGACTTGATCTTCTTCGCAAATTAGATACGTTTTATAGGCTTCATCTAAAACCTCCGTAGCGGCCTGACTATAGGCTGCTAATCGAAATATATCTGATAGATGGGGATAAAATGAGGCTAGTTTGCGCCCTTTTACGGGACCTACGTCAGGAAGATAAGTGAGCGCTATTTGATAAACTTGAGGCGGATACGTGGTTTTCATCGGATGATTTTTCCGAAACCTACGCCTATTCTAAGTCTAAATCTGCCTTCATCCCTTGTAAAAAATCACGAATATCAGTTAGTTGATTAATGATGTTTTGATGAGGATTTTTTTCTTTTCCTTGGAAATTTAAGGCTTGCTTTGCTCCCTCGATGGTCAAGCCTCGTTCATCGATTAGATTAACCAAGATCTTGATTTTTTCGATGTCAGAGGGGGTGTATTTACGAATACCAGAACCGGCTCTTTTAGGTGATAAGTGTGGGAATTGAGTCTCCCAATAGCGAATCTTGGAGGTATTCACCTTGAAGATGGCTGCTACCTCTGAAATAGAATAATATTGCTTGCTTAATTCCATCAATAATTTTAAACCCAAAATGGGCTTCTTCAAAAAATAGACTTAATTTTGTAATTCCTTTTTACAGGTGCCTAAGTAAAACTACAAAGGTTCCTTTCATTTTACAATAAAACGCATGACCTCTTCTGAGATACGTCAACAATTTTTGGATTTCTTTCAATCAAAAGGCCATTTAATTGTTCCTTCTGCTCCTTTGGTGGCAAAAAATGACCCTACCCTATTATTCAATAATTCAGGGATGGCTCAGTTTAAAGATTTTTTCTTAGGAAACGGTACGCCGCCATCGAAGAGAATTGCGGATACCCAAAAATGCCTTCGTGTTTCAGGAAAGCACAATGACCTAGAGGATGTAGGATTTGATACCTACCACCACACGATGTTTGAAATGTTAGGTAACTGGTCTTTTGGTGATTATTTCAAAAAAGAGGCCCTTACTTGGTCATGGGAGTTATTAACGGAGGTGTTTAAATTACCTAAAGACCGTATTTATGTTTCGGTCTTTGAAGGAGATAAAAAAGATGGCGTACCCTTCGATCAGGAGGCTTTTGATATTTGGAAGGCGATTGTAGGTGAAGATCGCATCATCTACGGTAATAAGAAGGACAATTTCTGGGAAATGGGTGAGACAGGCCCTTGCGGTCCTTGTTCTGAGATTCACATTGACTTAAGAAACCAAGACGAGGTTGATAAAATTTCGGGTAAAAGTTTAGTAAACGCAGATCATCCACAAGTGGTGGAGATCTGGAATAACGTATTCATGCAGTTTGAGCGTATGGCAGATGGATCATTAGTTCCACTTCCTAACAAACACGTGGATACGGGAATGGGCTTTGAGCGTCTTTGTATGGCGATTCAAGGAAAGCAATCGAATTACGATACGGATGTATTCCAAGGTACGATTCAATATATCGCTGCAAAAAGTGGCAAGAAATACGGAGAAGAGAAATGGGCTGATATCGCGATGCGCGTGATTGCGGATCACATTCGTGCGATTGCCTTTACGATTGCAGATGGTCAACTTCCATCCAATAACAAAGCAGGTTACGTCATTAGACGTATTTTACGTCGTGCGGTGCGCTATGGTTATACCTATTTAGACTTCAAAGAGCCCTTCCTACACCTATTAATTCCAGGATTAGCACAGCAATTCAAGGGAGTTTTTGATGAGTTAATCTCTCAGGAAGCCTTTGTCGCTAAAGTAATTTATGAAGAAGAAGTATCTTTCCTTCGCACACTTTCAACGGGTTTAATTCGTTTAGATAAATTGATGGAAGATTGCTCGGGGAAACTTTTGTCAGGCGAAGATGTATTTGAATTAAACGATACCTACGGATTCCCAGTTGATTTAACCGCCTTAATCGCACGCGAGAAAGGATTGGATATCGATGAGCCAGGATTTAATGCTGCCTTAAAGGCGCAGAAAGAACGTTCACGCAAAGATGCGGGGGCAAGTGCAGAAGATTGGGTAATCGTCAATGAAGGTGATGAGGTTAGTTTCATCGGATACGATTCTAGCGAAACGGAAACGCAGGTATTAAAATACCAAAAGATTCAAAATAAAGCGGGTATTCAATACAAAGTCGTATTAGAAACTACGCCTTTCTATGCGGAATCAGGTGGACAAGTGGGCGATACAGGAACATTAGAATTCCAAAAATCGGGTGTATCTCTTTCCGTTGTTGACACGAAGAAAGAGAACGATTTAATCGTTCATATCTTAACCGATGCTCGCATCGAAAGTTTAGCAGGTGAGCCTGTAAAAGCGAGTATTGCTACCTTACGACGTCGTGCTATCACACATCACCATAGTTCTACCCACTTAATGCAGGCTGCTTTACAAGAAGTCTTAGGCAAACACGTGGCGCAGAAAGGTAGCTTAGTAAATGAAGATTTATTACGTTTTGACTTCTCTCACTTCCAAAAAGTGACAGACGAAGAAATCAAGCAAATCGAAAAAATCGTCAACGCGAAGATTGCGGAAAACATTCCCTTGTTAGAAGAACGTAATGTTCCGATTGCGGAAGCAAAAAACAAAGGAGCTATGGCCTTGTTTGGCGAAAAATATGGTGATTTTGTTCGGGTTATCACCTTCGATAAAAACTTCTCTGTAGAACTTTGTGGGGGTACCCACGTACCATCGACTGGTGAGATCGGTTTATTTAAAATTACTTCAGAAAGTTCTGTAGCTACAGGTGTACGTCGTATTGAAGCGATTACTTCGCAGAAGGCATACGAATTATTAAGTGAACAAGAAGCCCTATTGAATGAAATCAATGAGCTCTTAAAAGCACCTAAAGATCTAATTAAAGCGGTTGCCACTTTATTAGAAAATAATTCAAGCTTACAGAAAACAGTTTCTGCTTACCAGCAGAAAGAAATTTCTGGTTTGAAGACTGAACTATTGAAAGAAGTGGTTTCTGGCCCTGTTTCGTCGATCATCAAACAGGTTTCAGCGCCTACGGCTGATGCATTGAAGAACTTGGCTTTTGATTTACAAGAAAACCAAGACAACCTATTCGTTCTATTAGCGGCTGAGATAGAAGGAAAAGCAAGTTTAGCGATTTCTATTTCAAAAGCGTTAGTTGAAAGCAAAGGCTTAGATGCTGGGAAAATCATTCGCGAATTAGCGAAAGAGGTACAAGGTGGTGGCGGTGGTCAACCCTTCCTAGCTACGGCAGGAGGTCAAAATCCAGCAGGTATCACTAAATTATTGAGTTTAGCGCCTTCTTATTTCGCCTAAAATCAATGATTCCTATCCCCTTTTCTCCCTTTAATCAGGTAGCCAAACAGATGGACCTATGGGGCGAAAAGGGGATTCCTTTTGTCTTTTTGGTGGATTATACCGGCGAAAATGCTTGGGCAGGGCCTGAAGAAGTAGCTTTAAGTTTAGGAATTACCTTTGCCTTTGATGCTCCCTTTCTACCATCGGAACCTGTAACTTTTCGAAAAAATCCACTCGCAGTCGCTGCCTATTCAGAAAAATTCAACCAGGTACAAGCTGGTTTACAAAGAGGGGATTCTTTTTTAGTGAATCTGACGGCAGAAACACCAATTGAGACAGAGCTGAGCATAAAAGAGATCTTCGAGCGAGCAGATGCTCCTTATAAGATTTTAGTACATGATTTGTTTACCTCCTTTTCCCCAGAAACCTTTGTTCGAATACAAGGGAATGAAATCACTTCTTATCCCATGAAAGGGACATTAGCCGTTTCTGAAACAAATAAAGAAGAGGATTTACGCCACGATTATAAAGAGAAAGCTGAACACGCTACCATCGTCGATTTAATTCGAAATGATTTAAGCCAAGTGGCATTCCCCATTCGAGTGGAGAAATACCAATATATTGAACGTGTGAAGACGCATACGGGGGAACTTTGGCAGATGTCATCCAAAATCACAGGTACTTTAATGCCTGAATTTGAACGTAAATTCGGTTCTATTCTACTAAAATTATTGCCCGCTGGATCAATTACAGGTGCTCCTAAAAAAGCCACCATGGAATTGATAAAAAAAGCTGAACAGTATGAGCGAGGATTTTATACCGGAATTATGGGTAAATTTGATGGAACTAACTTCAATTCTGGAGTTCTCATTCGATTCATTGAAAAGAGCACAAAAGGACTGATGTATAAGAGTGGCGGCGGAATAACCGTCTTTTCTGAAGTTCAAAAAGAGTACAACGAATTAATTCAAAAAGTCTATCTACCCTTCTAATATGTTTTCCTTTTTAGAAACGATTTGCATTCAAAACGGTCAAGCACAACATCTTGATTTCCATCAAATGAGGGTAAACGAGACTTTTGAGCAATTTTTCCCAGAATGGGAGCCTTTTGATGTGGAAGAATTAGTGGCGGAACAAGTCTTGCCAACGGAAGGAACACATCGATTAAGAATAACTTACCAGGAAGATCCAGAGACCATCGAAATCCTGCCGTATACGAAAAAAGAAGTCAAACGATTCGCCTTAGTCGACACGGGAGAAATTGATTATGGTTTTAAATGGGCTGAGAGAGGTTTTTTTCAAACATTCTTAGATGCACATCCGGAAGCAGATGAAGTGATATTTGTGAAAGACGGGAGAATCCAAGATTGCAGTATGGCGAACTTAGCCTTTTTGAAAGAAGGTATTTGGTATACTCCTGAAGAACCCTTGCATTGGGGAACTACCAGAGCTAGATTAATCATAGAAGAAGAAGTAGAGGAAGCCGAAATACTCGTAGAGGAATTAGCCAGCTATGAGCGCGTTTGTTTAATCAATGTGTTCAGACCATTAACTGTTGAAAACTCTCTTTCGATAGCGGAATCTATTTTGTAAATTAAATCATGAGCACCGAAAAAAGCCCTAGCTTTTTATTGCACCAAAAATTCCCTTTTGAACCTACGCCTTCTCAGGCGCAGCTCTTTCAAAAGTTAAGTGGATTTGTGCTCAATAAAGACGAATGGGCAGCACTTACTTTTATCATCAAAGGCTATGCTGGAACGGGTAAAACGACCGTCATATCGAGCTTAATTAAAATCTTGCCTTCCTTTGGTTATAAAACCCAATTGATGGCGCCGACGGGTCGAGCGGCAAAAGTGATGGCAAATTATGCCAAGAAAAAGGCCAGTACCATTCACAAAAAAATCTACAGGCAAGTAAGTAACCCACATTCAGGCGCACTTAGTTTCCAACGCATGAGCAATTATGCCACGAATACGGTGTTTATTGTGGATGAGGCATCGATGATTACGGATGAATCGGATTTTGGAACAAACAGCTTATTAACTGATTTAATTGAATACGTATTCACGAATCCGGAGAATGGACACACGGGAAATAAACTGATCTTCGTGGGAGATACCGCTCAGTTACCTCCAGTAGGCAAAAGTTTATCTCCTGCCCTATCTAAAGACTATATTTCCTCCGAATTCCACATGGAAGTAGTAGATCATGAATTAACAGATGTCATGCGACAGGATGTCAATTCAGGCATTTTATACAATGCTACGGCACTAAGACAACTTTTATTGGCTAACTCTACAGCCATTCAATTCAATACAAAATCTTTCAAAGACATCTTCCGGATGACCGGCGAAAAGATGGAAGATGGGATGCATTATGCTTTTAAGAAATTTGGCAAAGAAGAAACCATCCTGTTAACGCGTTCGAATAAGAGTGCCGTGCAATTGAATGAGTTTGTGAGGCGAACGATTCTGTATCAAGAAGATGAAATATCGAGTGGCGATTTATTGATGATTGTGAGAAATAATTACCATTGGCTAGATGAAGATTCTCCAGCAGGATTTTTAGCAAATGGCGATTTCGTAGAAATCATGAAAATCAAACGGGAAGAAGAAATGCATGGGCAGCGATTCTTAGATGTATCGCTACGACTTTGTGATTACGAAGATCATCCTCCCATTGAGGCCAAAATCCTTTTGGAAACCTTGCATTCCGCTGAATCTGCTTTAGGTAGAGAGGCCAACAAAAAACTGTATGATTCGGTTTGCGAGGATTATGCCCACATTCCAAAGAAAAAAGAGCGAACGGAAGCCATCAGAAAAGATCCTTATTTAAATGCTTTACAAGTGAAATTTGCCTATGCACTTACGGTTCATAAATCCCAAGGGGGACAATGGTCTGCCGTTTTTGTAGATCAGGGTTATTTAAAGGAAGATCAAATTGACCCAGAATACCTACGCTGGTTGTATACTGCCATTACCAGAGCAACCCACGAGATATTCTTAGTCAATTTTCACGATCGTTTCTTTTAAAGATTAAACGTTGCCGCAACACCTGGATGGAATAGTTTTCCATCATAGATCGTCAAGCCCTTATTTAAGGCTTCATTCTGAATACATGCCTCTGTCCAGCCTAAATTTGCTAGCAAATGTACATATGGCAGTGTCGCTTGAGTTAAGGCCATTGTAGATGTTTGCGGCACAGCTCCTGGCATATTTGCCACGCAATAGTGAACAATACCGTCTATTTCATAAATCGGATTCTCGTGAGTCGTAGGCTTGCAGGTCTCAATGCATCCCCCCTGATCCACGGCCACATCCACTAAAACCGTACCTGGAGCCATCTTCTTAAGATCTTCTCGTTTAATTAAATGAGGCGCTTTAGCACCATGTAATAAAACAGCTCCAATCACTAAATCTACGGAAGGTAAAGATTCTTGAATCGCATAAGACGTAGAAAACTGGGTGGAAACATTAGCCGGCATTACCTCGTCCAAGTAGCGAAGACGCGCTAAATTCGTATCCATGATAGTCACATTGGCTCCTAAGCCTGCAGCCATCTTCGCAGCTTGTGTACCGACTACACCACCACCTAAGACTAATACATTAGCCGGTTTAACACCAGGAACTCCACCTAATAACTTCCCTTTACCACCTTGTGGTTTCCCTAAGTAAAAGGCACCCACTTGAATGGCCATGCGTCCTGCTACTTCGGACATGG
>ERZ650308.218-NODE-218-length-31579-cov-7.002950_pt1 | contig 31579 bp, 50 predicted proteins | sample MGYA00376244_ERZ650308 | MGnify/ENA primary metagenome ERZ650308 (study PRJEB26733, sample SAMN07839295) | wastewater metagenome | biome: small river; feature: stream; material: water | place: USA: North Carolina | collected 2016-04-26 ... | reverse complement strand
GGATAATAGATATTGTGTCATAATAATATTTATGTTAAACTGTAATTTGCTTTAAAATCAATCTTGCAAAGGGCTGATAAATATATTAATAGATTACGCACAGGATTTCATACGATGAAAACATACCTATTCGAAGAGGCAAATGAACTCTTAGTCGAAGGACAAGAATTAGAACCTACTAAACCTGCACTATGGGCCAGAACCCGTAAGCTGTACGAGTTTCAGGACGAAGATAAACGCATCGAATATTACGAGAAATTAGGCGGCAAATGGTATGCCCTTGAGCCTGAAATTGTAACAGAAGCATTTGGCAAATCTGCTGAAAAGAAACGCTTCGCCCCACGCACTAGAGTTAAAAGCGAATCCATTGGTCCTATCTTTGGCATTACTGAAGAAGATCACGAAATTGTGCGTAGCATCAGAGAGTACGATCCTGAAAGCTATAGAAGAATGAGAAACTGGGACTAAAATGGCAGATATCGACCAAACACAACAAGATCCTGCAGGGACACAAAAAGCGGCACAACCTTTAGCAGGTTCCCCAGCACAAGCAAAAAAATCAGCAGCATCACAAGAAATTGTAACATCTTTAGTTCCTAACGATCTAAAGAGAGAAATCAAATTCTTAACACAAATTACAGATAACATGTTGTCTAGCAGCGTTAAAGGTCTTATGATCGGTGGCGATACTGGTCTAGGCAAAACTAGTTTTATTAAGCAGCTAGGCAAGATTTTAGGCCTACCTGTTGTTATTGTTGAAGTACCACACGTAACTGAAGAAGAACTTATTAACATTCCGTTTATTGTTGTTCAACCTAACGGCCAAACAGTTAAAGGCGTTGATACTATTAAACCAGACGGCGGTGATGGTAAAGTTGTTAGCCAAACACAATTTGGATTAAAACTATCTAAGTCTCACCTTGTAAGTACATTAGAGAAGTTAGGACAGAATCCAATGCCTGACGAAACTACTCTAAAGGCACACGATGCAGCATTGTTAAAAGCGTTTATGGCAGATCCAGAACGTGCAAGAACTGTACAAGTTGTTAGAAATCAATACGACAGAATTTTGTTCTTGGACGAATTCTTTAGACAAACAAACCCAACAATCGTTAACATCCTAAGAAACATTCTTAACGGACAAATTGGTAACGACGAAGTACCTGAAGGCACATATACAGCTTATGCCAGTAACTTAAAAGATACAGGTGGTGCTCTTGCTAAACAAACATCTCATACAACTTTTGACCAATTAGATTTCCCAGCTCCGACTGTTAACAGCTGGTTAAACTTTATGATTTCTAATTCATCAAAGCAACAAGTTCAGTTTAAGAAAGACGTTATTGATGCATTTAGTCAGGCAATGACTGATGAGAACTTAGACTTTAGAGACCTAGAGTCTAATGTACGTAGTAGCCCACGCCGTTGGAGTGAAGTACTGTTATACATCAATAATAACTATCCGTTTGACAGCTCAGACGAAGCAAGTATTTTAAAGACAAGTGTTCTTCGACAATTTAAAAACGAAGAAGGCAAGATATCGCCAGTGGCCAACGTAGTAGCAGATATTATCGATACGTTAATTGCTAAGTCTGGAATTGACATGAAACGTGTTCAACCTATTCCTAAAGACAAGTGGCGTGAAGTATTGGCACAAAACGTTCTTACTAAAATCTCTGTAGGTGAAGATAAGAAGTACGTTCCAGTTGTACAAGGCCCACCGGGTGTTGGTAAAACAGCATTGGCAACAGTATTCGAGAAGCCGCCATACAACCTAAGATTTATTCCTATCCTAGCAAGTACATTAAGCTCGGATAGTATCTCGGGTATTCCTCTCGCTGATACAAGCAAGGACGAAATTGAAACAAGTTTTGCTAAACCAGAACTCGCTACATTGATCGATAACAAAATCGAAAAAGCACGTAAGTCATACATGGACAGATTACAACGTGCTGACCCTGCAACTGCACAAGAACAATTTGCTGCTTGGGATAGTCAGCAGTACAAATACCTAGTATTCTTTGACGAAATTAACCGTGTTAAGAACGTAGGTGTGTTTAACGCATTACGTAGAGTTATTCTAGAAAAATCGTTTAACGACCACGATAAGTTGCCAGCAGGTTCCTTAGTTGTTGCAGCGATGAACCCAAGTGACATTGGTGGTACAACTATTCCTCTAACTGAACACTTTAAAGATGCTATTGAGATTATCGATGCAGAAACTAGCTGGACTGATTGGACTAAACACGTTGAAAACTTTATCCTCCCGGACATTGCAAACTTGCCATACGGGCCTGCAGACTTGAGCATTAAGACTGCTTGGACAATTATTCAACGTTGGCCAGATACATTTACACAAAAGATTAAAGGCAAATCTACTAACTACCAATTCCACGTTAACGTAGGTGAAGGTGATGAGATTTACATGAGTCCTAGAGACTATGATAACTTGCTACGTCAATTGGTAAAAGGTATCGACGGATCATTCAAGAGCTTAACACATCGTATTAATGCCGGTGAGAATCTAAGTGAGCAACAAATTAACGTTGAGTTAGTTGATGCTGCATATGATAAAATCAATGCAACACTAAGAAACAAATTCCATCAAGCTCAAATGCAAGAACCACCAGGCTTCATGGATCTAGTACACGACTTCTTAATGTCTAACGTCAATGTTAGTTTGAAGAAGGAAACTAAGCAAGCTGGCCTAGCAAGTATTATTGACCTTGCTGTTAAGAACGGCGAATCACTAGCTGAGAGTCCAGACTTCTATAACTATGTAAACGGACTATCTAGTCCAGCCGCGTTACAAGCAGATGTACAAAAGTATCTAGACTATAAAGTTGAACCATACCTAAGAGATGATAATATCGATATGCAAGCAGCATACCCAGAGCTCATTGGTAGAGAACAAGGTTCATTGTATCATATTTTCTCTGAATTTACATCAGCAATTAAAGAAAACTTTGACACTGGTTTATTAGATTTCATCGAAGATGCAGTATTTGACATCTACTCAAGAGCTAATAAAGCAATAGCTGCGTCTGTTGCTGAAGAAGAACAAGAAGATTACATCATTGAGTTACTAGATACATTCGATGCTATTAGGAATCTCAAATGAGAATAAAGGATATTCTCGAAGCTTTTGACTTTAAGAAGAAGGCAAAAGGACAGGTTCCTTTTAAAACTTCTGCTCTTAATGATCCGCACATTCAAGCAATTATTGCAGAAGAGTCTCGAGAGACAGGAGTCCCTGTTGCTAGTATCATGGACGAACTAGCTAACTCTCCTAACACTAAGATGCTTGCCGACTTAAAGAAGTACAGCCCATTGCTATACGATACATTGGCGCAAAACGCCGTTGAGTCCGCAGTGTTTAAGAGAATTGAAGATTCTGTTAAGTTAAAGAAAATGTCATTCAACAAGGTCAAATTCGACTTTAAAGTATTTCTTAAACTATGTGAATTAATCAGAATAGAGCACACGCCTGGTCCTGACTCTCCTGTCGAAGCTAAGGGGTTATTTCCTCTAAAAGCACCCGGCGAAGCCTTGCGTATTAACTCGATTAGACCTATTCTAGTTCCAACAAACAATCCCGATCTGCAAGCATTTAACCAGGTAACTACTGCTGCTGCTACTGCAAACGGAGACTTTATTTTTAATAAAGAATTTATGCAGAATATGTTGAACTATGGAGCAGTTATTGGAGTTAAGCCAAAGGGTGCCAAGTACGAATCTAACGGTGGTGTTATTCCAGACCCGTATTGTTACATTGAATTTTTAATATTACACGAAGTATTCCATTACATATTTGGAGACTTCTCTATGGGTACTAGATTTAAACAATATTCACACGCCGCACATAACTGGGCAAGTGATTTTAGATCAAATTATTTCTTGGTTAAGAATGGATACGAACAATTGCCTATTGGGCTTTACAGTGACGATTTAAACTTTGATAGAGAGATAACAAGTAGCTATCAAAAGTTAATTAAAGTAGTACACAACGAAATGATGAAACTGCCGCCCAACTTACGTCAATGGGCTGAAAATGAATTTGAATCAGATGTTCACCAGGACGATCCATACACACCTAAGGTAGGTGATACTGTACAAAATCACGATACCGGAGAAATTGGTAGAGTAACAAGAGTTTACCCTGACGGTAGTATTGAAGTCGAATCTGCTGAAGATATGAAAGACACTATAAGAAACAAAGGGGCTAACCATGGCTAAATGGGGCAAAGGAACATTTGGACCGTATCAGCCTAGTCAGGATGGACAAGACGGGCAGCAGGGTCAACAAGGACAAGACGGCCAACAAGGGCAAGATGGTCAGCAAGGCCAAGGTAAACCCGGACAAGGCCAGCCAGGTCAAGGACAGGGACAGGGACAAGGACAAGGTAAACCAGGTCAGGGACAGGGGCAAGGCCAAGGTAAATCAGGTCAAGAACAAAAGCCAGGTCAGGGGCAAGGTCAAGGCAAAGATGGAATGAATCAAGCAGGCGGTGCAGCCGACATTGACGATATCTATGCAGACCTAGAACAAAAATTTGGTGGAAAGAAAGAAGTCTCGGGCCGCCAACCGCAAGGTCCTCAAAAGATAGGTGGTCCAGCAGGTGGCGGTAATACTACAGCCGGTGGTCCTAATAAAGGACGTGAGAGAATTGATAAACCTGCTGTTCCTACATATAGCTGGAAAGAATTGATGTCACAATTTATTATGACTCAAAAGAAGCCAGAGAACACTTATGCTAGAGTTAGTAAACGTAGTATTACTGGCGTAACTACCGCAGTTGCTACAGGTGCCGGAGTTGTAAAGCCGGGTGAGCGTCAAGATGAAGAAGCATTTAAGTTGCTATTTGTATTTGATACTTCAGGAAGTATGAGTGGTGTTGTAGGTAGAGCACTTAGCGAAGCAAGTGCATTAGTAAGTCAAAATTTTGATAATGTACACGCTGCAATGGGTGTTACATTCTTTGCAGATAGTCCAGAACATTATGCAGCAAATTTACAAGATAAAGCATACTGGGTAGTTAGTTCATTTAATGATTTAGAAAAAACTCCCCCACCTGGCGGTCAAAGAGATATCAACGAACTATTTAGAATGACGCTAAGTGGAGGCACTAACTTCAGTACAGGGCTAGCATCTGAGCTAAGTATTATGGCAAGTAAGGGATACAATATTATCATGTTTACAGACAGTGACATTTTAATAGGATCAAACTGGAAAGTGTTCTTGAATTTTTATAAGAGTCACAAACGCAATATGTTCCTAATTCTAGATGATAGGAATACATTTGCAGCAGTATGTAAACAATTAGGTTCAGTTCCTAACACATTTGGAAGTTTAGATATATGAGAATAACACACGTAATTAAAGAATCAACAGCAACTAAGAAGAAAGTACTTGCTGAAGCAGCAGTTCCTACAGAAGCTGATGTAAAGAAATTTTTTAAAATTGAAGGAAGCATCAGTATTACTCCTGACGGAGTTGATGTTGACGGTGACGTATTAAGTTTACGTGGACCTAATCTTGTAGAGATTCCATTTAAGTTTAACAACGTAAGCGGTGTGTTCGACGTTCAAGACTACAAGAAACTAAAGTCTTTAAACAACTTTCCAAACCAGTGTGCATATATCGATATTAGCAGCAACGAAGCCATGGATAGTCTTGTAGGCGGAGATAATATTGTATGCGAAAAATTCATCGCAGAATACTCTCAACTTAAAACCCTAGAAGGTTGCCCTCGTGCAAAAATTTACAGCTTTGAAGAATCTTCTGAGTTACAAACTACTGACGGCTTGCAAATGACTGATATCGAAAGTATTAACCTTGTAGGGTGTAGTAGTCTTAAAGTCATTAAAAATCTTACAGAACCGTTAGGACGTAGTATTAGTGAACACGCTGCGACAAGTTTAATATCCTATAACCCTACACTTCCGCTAGCAGGATTAGTTCTAAATGCAGGGAAAAAGGATAGACTAAATCTGAAAATGGATTTGGGGAATGACAAGTCCTTGAACGGAAAATTAAAGCCAATTCTTATGGACTTCAATGGACGTGGGCTTGGGGTTGCTATGGAATTAATTCGAACCCTACGTGATAGAGGGTTCGACGGTAACGCTAGATTCCGTTAAGAGAAATCACCAACGATTTGTGATCTTAGTGCTTTAGTGACCTGTTGCATAATTGCTGGGTCTCTAGTAGCAGCTCCTACCACTTCGTCTGCTTTGAGATTGTTTGCAGAACCAACTTTACTTAGCACATCATTAATAATTCTATTCCAGGTATAATCGTTAGGATCTGCCATGATAGCATCGTTTGCAGATTTAATACGATTCATCTTCTCAGAACTACCACCGTTACGCTTTAGAATAATACGAGCTTGTCTAAACAATTCTGGAACAAGTTTATGCAATCTGCTAGTAAAGCGTTCTTTATCACTCATTGCTTCTTCTGGACGGCGTTGATTCATCTTGTTAGGTTCGACGCTAGCACCTGGCTTGTTGAATACTTGTTTACCAATCTTACCACTACCTAAGCTAACACCACTGCGGTCAAGGGCTTTACGGAAAGCCTGTTTGTCTTGCCACTTCCAGTTATTTCTGTCTGGATCAAGACCTAGCTTTGAAATAATATCGTTTTCAATACTTGTTCTAGTAGAATGGAATGTAGACAAGTCTTCACGTTCTCTAGCCATCCAAACATTCTCAATAGCACCAACTAAATTCTTAACAGTGTCAAACATGTTGGTTCCACGCTTGTCAAGAGCGGTAGCACTTTTGCCACCACGGCGAATACCTTGACGGTAGAATTGATCGCTTTGACGTGGAGTTGCATCAGGTGCTCCTCTAACACGACTACGATCAGAATCTAACTTAGCAACTTCAGCATCGATATCTGCGTCAGTCATAATTTTACCGTTGTTGAATGCAATATAGAATTCGGAATCTTGTGTGTTGTTTGCTTTGTAACCTTGTTTAGCAACAGTATCGATGCCGTAGCCTTGAGTACGTTGTGTTTCGCTAACTGGCTTGTAAAATGCCCAGCCCTTATCAGCTTGAATTACTAGAACGTTATCAGCAAACTCTTTAAAATCATTCCAGTCTGGTTGATCTTTCTTAGGCCAAGGAACCAACTCAGCTGTATTGCTGAACTTATGAAATCTGTGTAGGTATTTCGCTAAGTTACGACCTGCTGGATCTTGTCCTGCAAGTTGCATAAGAGTACTTTCTTCTAGGACAAAACTTTCTAGTAAAGAGCTAATTTCTGCATCGAATTCTGCATCTTGCTCAATGCCTTCTAGTTTAAGGCTAAGTTCTCTAATTTGTTGGGCTAATGAAGTCATGTTAATTCCGGTCTATAAGATATTTATACCAAATCATTACTAGATATAAAATCTACAATGTTGTCGATTATGTTGCGCTTTACTGTCTGCAAGAATACAGTATTTTTAATTAGTGCAGTAGTATGTGAGCCAACTCTAGGGACATTAATTCCTCTTGCTAGAGCACCTGATTGATCTGGGTACTTTTTACTAATTTCTTCTCTATCTGCTTTTTCGGCGGCAGTCCACACATCGGTATTTCGAACGGCATCGTAGACCATTGCATTCCAAAAGTCTTCGGCCTCGGCAAATTGGTCCTCTTCTGGAGTATTTTCAGGCCAATCAATATCGTGCATAATCTCGTTTTCGCCTTCGTTTAATGCAGACTCTAGTCCATTGAGCCATACCATCCAGGCTTTTAGTGTCTCGGGGTTCCAAGGTCTTTTACGTTGCTGATTCCATCGTTTTAAATCAATCTTAGCACCATGTATAACACTGGTCACAATTGCAGGCGTTAACAGTTTATGCGAGATAGAAAGTTGTGGCTGTTTGCCAGCTCGTTGTCTAGAAGCACGTGCCATAACTTCAGGACGAGTTAGGGGTTTGTTAATACTGTAGGCAGCGATTGGTTCAATAGCGTCTTCCCACTTTTCACCGTTAGGTAACGCCTTAATTTCTTTACGAACTTCGGGGGCATCGTTCATAACAATCACAGGTACAGCACTATTAGGTTCTCTTAATACCCAACCCTTCTTGCCTTTAAAGATCACATATTCAGTACCACTGGTCCAGGCTGTATTCTTCATGTAGTCTAAGGGAACTTCCTTAACTTCAACTTGATCTGGGATACCGTTGCTAGTGTGCAAGTACTGAGCTAGCTTGTGCCCCAGGGGATCGTTCATTATTCTGGTTAACGAACTCTCTGTTAATGCCTGCATCTTTTCGGCAAATTCTAATAAAATACGTTCTATCATCGTTGATCACTTAATATGAAGGCAACAGCAGTATCAATAAACCATTTCTTGGCTACATTATTGTTTCCATTGATTAACTGTCTAATATATTCTTGTGTTTGTTTGTTCTTGCTTTTAATCAATTTACCGGCTAGTCCGTAGGGCATTTTACCGCCCATTACTCCACTCCACCAGTAGTCAGTGTGGTCGTTTTGCATACGGCGAAGACGATTTGCTAGACTGTTGTAATCTTCGGGATCAAAACTAACACCACGATTTTTACGCTTAAATTCTATCATAGCTCGACGAGCAATTATAGGTGCTAGAGGTCTAGTGGCTAGGATTAGATTGTCAAATCCAGTAGCGCCTTCTGTCTCTTTTCCTGCACGATATTCTGGGTCTACAGCACGTTGTCGACCTTTAGCAACTTCAATGCTGGCACCCGGTGGTATTTGTTTACCTAACTTGCCCTGGTACATACTAGGCTCAACTTCACGTTTCTTTTCTCTATACTCGATAGATTTAGGATCTAGATCGGAGTAATGTTTGTCCATATGTTTAGGCAGGACATCTTTACGATAGGCATCACGTGCTCGTTCTTGACTTCTGTTATCTGCACGTTTATCAGCTACCCAAACCTCTTCAATGTTGTGTAGTTTAGCAGTGATGTCAGCTAGGATTTCCTTGGGCATACGAGCTCGGCTCTTTACAATGCCTTCGGTCTTTTCCACGTAGGGAAATGAAGTATATTTGTTTCTGTTCGGTGAAGTGCCATAACGCAAATGACGAGCTGATTCTAGATCTTTACGTGCTAGCTCTAGCTCTTGATCGTTAAGCTCCTTGTCTCCATGAGCCCAATAATACTCAAAGGTTGTAGTCAGGTCCTGCATACTGGCTTCTTCTTCGTCGGGACTGTTGTGCTTTGTGCCCCACATAGTATTGAAGTTTTCACCTACCGGCTTTAGGAATACCCAACCATTTGAGCCTTTGATCAACATTAAGTTGTGCGGGTCAAGGGAAAACATCTTCCAATTGAACTTCTTAAAGTAAAAAGTTTCCTTGCGCCATTCTGCTTGATCAGCTACTTTAAACTGTCTATGAACATAGCGAGCTAGGTTCGACCCAGCTGCATCTCCACCGATTAGTCGTGTGAGTGTGCTTTCAGATAAGACACTACGACCAATTAGGTCCAGTTGTTTTGACAGTTGTTCTAATAGTAAATCCATACTGTATTTATTGAAAAACAGATATTAAATTTTAAAAATAAACGGGTAAATATACTATTATCGAGGATACGAAATGACCTTAGCACAGCGTAATATTAAGCTAGCTCCTAGACTTGCACCAGAATTAAACAGAACCACCGGCGATCAGGGTGAGTTGTTCTACGACATTACATCGGGCACTTTGCGCCTATACACAGGCCGCAAACTAGGAGGAACCTTACTGGCCACACAGCCGTTCGTTAATACTTCGATATCCACAGCTTTAACTCCCTATGCAAGATCGACTGATCTAGCTGGCCTGGCTACAGAAACATTTGTTACCACAGCAATTGGCAATATAGATTATTCCTCATACGCTACTAAGACATTCGTTACTTCGGCAATTGGCAACATAGACTTTTCGTCCTACGCAACACACACTGAAGTTTCCACAGCAGTTAGCAACTTAGTTAACGCTGCCCCTAGCACACTTAATACCCTTAGCGAATTAGCCACAGCCTTGGGTAATGATGCTAGCTTTTCAACAACAATAGCAACATCTATCGGATTGAAGGCTCCGATTAACAATCCAACATTTACCGGAACTGTAGGCGGTATTACAGCCACTATGGTAGGCTTGGGCAACGTCACAAACGAATCAAAAGCCACAATGTTTACTAGCCCAACATTCACGGGCACTACAGTTGTTCAGCAAACATCGGAAATGTTAAACACCAAGACTGGTGCTACAGGTACTGTGGTACACGACTTTTCAACGGGAGCTATTTGGTATCACGATGCTCCTGCTGCCGACTTTACCGTTAACATTACCAACGTTCCCACAACTAACAACAAGACTTCTGTTTGCACCTTAATCATTAATCAAGGAGCCACAGCTCGCGGAGTGAGTGCTATACAGATCGACGGTGTGGCAACAACAATTAAATGGGCCGTTACACCCTACAGCGGCGATGCTAACAAGGTTAACTTGTTCAGCTTCAGTCTAGTACGTGTAAATGATGCCTGGATCGTCCTGGGATCTATTGCAGTCTACGGAGTATAATATATGCCAAGAATAGGCTCAATGGCTTCGGCTCTACCCTCTATAACTGTACCAAGAGCACCGGCTAACTTGTCCTATCGTTATCCCCTGAGAAATACAGCAACTAGCCCTGTGAGTGCAGCGTGGTTAAGCACCTATGCTCCCGCGGGTCCTGTGCAGTTTGTGCCCAACGATGGCCTGTACACTAGTCGCAGAATTACCAGCACACGCCGAATGTTTGAGTTTGCCAGCTTCTTTAACGATCCCGATATTGCTCTATGGGACACCAGCAGCGTTACAGACATGGGCTACATGTTCTATGGCTGCTCGTTCTTTAATCAAAACATTGGGAACTGGAATACCAGTAGAGTTACTAAAATGGATGGCTTGTTTAACGGAGCACCGCAGTTTAACCAAAACATCGGAAACTGGAATACCAGCAACGTAACCACCACACTGGCCATGTTCTTCCAGGCCTATGCGTTTAATCAAGTTCTAAACTGGGACACTAGTAAAGTGACCACAATGCGCTTAATGTTTGGTAGCGCCCAGGGCTTTAACAGCCCCATATTGTTTGATACCGGCAATGTAACGGATATTAGTCTAATGTTCAGCAACGCCATTGCATTTAATCAGCCATTGACCATTAACACCAAAAACGTCACTACAATGAACAGTACATTTAACGGCGCTTCAATCTTTAACCAAAGTCTATCAACTTGGATTACCAGCAAGGTCACTGACATGAACAGCATGTTCTCCAATACCAATGCTTTTAATCAAAGCCTATCAACATGGGACACGCACTTGGTTACGGACATGGGCTACATGTTTAATTCAGCCAATGCTTTTAATCAGAACTTATCAGGGTGGTGTGTGACTAATATCCCAACTATTCCAGCGGGCTTTGCAGATTCAGCACCAGCTTGGACACTACCGAAGCCAGTTTGGGGAACTTGTCCAGCCTAACCCTCCAGCTAGAGTCCAAACAGCGCGAAGCGCCAAGCGCAAGATTTTTTAGACTAATTAACTTAGCAGTTTATAGACCCGCATAAACAGGGTCTCAAAACATCAGTACGTCTTTAGTATATCTTCTACACTAGTGTCAACTTCGACTAGAACTCCCCCATAACATTGTTGAAATATTTCCGCACAGGTCAAAACATGAAATTTAACCTGATTTCCGTTTGGGAAAGTTAGAACGTACATAAGTGCTCCAGTAAGTTGTAAACGAGTATTTATAGAGTGTATAATTCTGTTATATGCACATTGAATTCCGCATTCCAGACCTAAGAACTCAGAGTCTAACAGCACAGCGCAACGCTTATCTTACAGCTACACGCATAGTTAAAAGTCGCATGGCTCTTTGGGCAGACAGTAATCCAACCTGCCCGTACAATGTAGCTATAACCGAAGAAGCAGTAAAAGTACAGTTCGATAACCCTGCACACACTACCTTATGGGCAATGACCTGGGATCAGCATAGAGGTAACTTTCACGCTACTAGCTGGAAACGTATACACATAGTAGAATGACTGTACACTACATTGAATTTGACCTTCCTAGAATAAATGCCATGGCGCATAACCGTATAAGGACAACTCTAGAGTCGTGTATAGTAGAATGGCTAGTAAGACACAAGGTTACAGACTACGATATAAGAACTATAAAGCACGACAGTGTTCTAGCGTTTACACTGTCCGAAGAGCAGTTATACACGCTGTTTCTACTGGCTTGGAACTATCCAATACTGCCCCCGCCCAGAATAGTTACAGGGTGATAAAATCTGGCCGCGCAAATTTTTTTAGATCTTGAAAATGGGTGGGTCCATGGTGATTCTACTGTATAGCTATATTAGAGCTATTGTATAGCTATCGCTGGGACTGGGAGAATACCAAAGTAAATTTACAGTACGAAAACAGTATGAACAGGCGGGCCGCAGGCTTGCCCGATGGGTTTTTGAGGGGTAAAATCTTAGAACGCTAAAAAATTAGGGTGGAGTACTTTTCTTTTCAGGGTGGTGATTTTATACCACTAACACTACAAATTACTACTACACTAGTACACACTATAAGCCGACCCCCCACACCATGGCCCCACCACCCCCCATGGTACCTCTACGGAGAGCAATCAGGAAAACTCAACTTTTCTGGGACATAACCTTTGACTATATCAACACCGATCTTTGCCAACTCGTTCACGGATTCACGGGACGTCACGATGTCCCACTACGTCTCAGCAGCGTAACCTGCTGCGTAGCAACGCTAAGTTACAGTAGCAGTTTGATAGCAGCTAAAGTTACACAACTGTGCAGCGATTGCATCGTAGAATACTGGGACGTTTTACTAATGTATCAACATAACATACACGCTACTATGTACATAGTACTACACTAATAGCATATAGCATTAGTCTTCTATATGAGTGCCACGGGACTACCGCTAAACATCCCAATATTCTACGATAGCCTCGCAACTGTATGTTTAACTTGCACACAACTTTTACTACAACTGTGCTGCGTGCAGCGTGCGGATATGGGACTAACTGCGGTTGTATACAGTAGTTTGTGTATAGCTCCCATAAATCGCAGCGATATCGCAACTAAAATTGCTGCTGCGTAATTGGTTGCATTCTGGTTTCACGGGACGTTGTGCAATGTGTGTTTTAGCGTAACACAGCAAAAATACATGTAGCATTCTGGGACGTGTAATTTATAATTATTGTGCAAGTTTTATGCTTTTGCTGCGCGATTTAAGTTGAAAACTGGGACGTGATGTCCCACTGATCCTAAGGTTCTTGCTGCTGTTGTTAAAATAATTTGTCTTTTTGGTTGACAATCGCTAAAGTTCTGCTATACTTGTGTTATAGATTAATTAGGAGTCAACACTATGTGGTTGCATTTGATGTTTGTTGTTGCCAATGCTTATGTGGCTTTTGTGTATTGCGAGCGTTATAGCTTTGCTTTTTGGATTAACCTGCTTGCAGTTGCACTTAATGCTTCAGCTTGGTTACGCTTAGTGTTAGAGCCCGTGGCTACAACTACTAGTCCAGTAATGAAGTTGTACTGGCAGTAACAGTAAGTATTAGTTTACACACAGCGCACTTGGTGCGCTTTTCTTTTGGCTAAATGTTTTTGATCGTATTTCAGATCTTGCACGGATCCTGCCCTGAGGATGTGGGACTTTGGGTTGAGGAAACTCTGAGGATTTCTGCAAAAACAGTTGTTTAGTGCTTTTACACTCTGGGACTTTGAGGCTGCGGTCACACTACTGCTTAGTGCTGTGTTGCTAAAAATTTTAACATCATTTGGCCTGCGATTGTGAGGATTTTTTAAAAAATGTGCAGCAATTGTGAATTAGGATATGGGACTTTAAGATTTGAATCAAAACTTTGAAGGCAAGTTAAGGCCCAAGTCCCACACGTCGTAGAAACCATTAGAGTGGCAGGATTTTCCTCAATGATATCAAAGACTTACGTGCAGTGTGCAACAGTGTGTAACGGCCTAAACTCAAAGTCCCACTTTCGGAAAGAAGACCAAACCACAATTTTTAAGATCTTGATCTTCTTTTAGGATTTAGGATTGGACCTTAGGAATTCCTGAATTCTTGGGATGTAGGTTTAGGATTCGACCTTAGAGCAGCGGGGCCGGTCGGTGTATTTTGGTCGTGAGAACACACAGACCACTTTCGTGCCGTGTGCGAATTAAAGGGACTTAGCAGCGAGGGCTTTGATAGCTCTTACACTCGCGCAAGTGGCCGCAACATATTTTGTTAGCTGCACCCTCCCAGCTTGGTATTTGATCAAACAACTGTTGCCCTGCGTTATAATTTGGATCGTGCTGCGCATCGCGGCGGTCACGCCCAAACTGCGCACACGCTGTTAGGTTAACGGCAACTATGAATAATAGTACGTGCAAGACTTTCATATTGCTCTAATGCCCCCTGTTGTTCGTATGTGTCGTGTATCAGGATTTCCACTAAGCTGGTTGCATCCTGTTGGTCGGTTAGTGGGAGACTTTGGATAAAGACCTCCACTTGTTCCTTGCTATCCATACTCCACATAATGTCAAGTATGGCTTTTTGCTTTTTGGTTAAGCCTTCAATTGTAATCATTTGTAAAGTAGTCCTGCTTGTAAAACGCACCGTTCATGCCCATTACACCCACGTACATTGCTATCAAGCCTATAAACGCTACAGCAGCGCACATAACAACGCTAGCACTTGGATCAGCATCCATAGTGCCCACTGCGCCATACGCAAACATAAAACCAACGAACGCGATGATTGCAAACATACCAGCTCCTTTGTTGTGTTGCTAGTAGTTTAACAGAACTTTAGCTCTTGTCAACCATTTTTTTTAAATTATTTTGATTTTGGTTTTGATCTCAGAAAAGGATACGGGACGTTGCATCCCGCGGCACTCAGATGGCACTTAGTCTGTTTTTGTTGTGAGTTCTTTGGTCTTTTGGTCAAAGTTCCAGTTGGTGCCTCCCATTAACTCGCCACCATCTTCACGTGCAACTGTGAGTTTGACATTGGTGAACTTCTCGCTAAGACAGCGAATAAGGTCCTCGGGAGTTGTAGCTTGTCCTACAAAGCGTCCGTTTTCCTTTTGATAAGCGTAGAGCATCGAACCAACTTGCTCGATCTCAATTGCGATTTTTGGGAACGCATCAGGATTCGGAAGTTCTTCCTGCGCTGCTGTGGTTTCAGTGGGATTCTGCTCCTTTAGCTTGGCCAGGAGCTGTTCCAGCTCCTTAGGGCCGATATTAAGCTCCTTAAGTGCTTTAACAGTTAGCCACATAGTCACAGCTTCCCCTGCCTTGTAACCAACGTATAATCCTATAGCAACGCAGAGTATGTATTCCATTATGCAGTCTCCTGAGTAGTAGTATTTACTGCATAGCTGTTGCAGTCATCAACCCAAAGTGGATCAAAGTTAAACGGCCAGTTAGCCCAACCTTTGCTGACGCCGTAAGGATCTAGGGATACACGGATGTTTATTGTGAGGTCCGGGTTACGGTTAGAGTATTCATACAGGGCTTGCTTGCAGGTACTGTGTGCATCCCCGGGAAGTGTTCCGCGGTGCTTGCATGTGTAGCACTTAGGTTCATCGCTAGTGCTAACCGCTAAAGCAGCGGGGTCTGTATGGGTCATTTGGTTACTCCTTAACGAACAACAACGCAGATAGCTAGAATAAAGCAAACTGCGTACAGTACTTTGATTATAGCATCAAGTGCGGGCACTAAGTCCTTGCTTGCTGCTGACCAATCCATTTTGATTTCAGGGATTATTTTCATTGCTTAACCTCCAAAGCCTACACAGGATTCAAACACTTCTAAAAGTTGTTCGTCATCCATGTTGTGCAGATCCGCTGCGTCTGTGATCATTTGATCCTCGTCGCAATCAAAGGAACTTGGGATACCGTAGCCATTGCTGTCCGCAATAAACTGTTTGAGTTTTGTAATAACTAGATCACGCATATGTTACCATCCAATCACAATGCCATAGTTACGATGTTGTGGACCATTGCCGACATCATCGGATAGGCCACGGGGGACATAAGGAGCACCATACGAGCGTATCTCTGCAGAGTAGCCCAGGCGCTTTAACTCAGCAACAGCTGAGACTTGAAGGTTGGTTGCCTTGGGAGATAGGTAAGTTGGTTCACAACCTAAGTGGATTGATACTTCCTTCTTGCCTTTCTCCGCAGCGTCGACGACTTGGGGCTCCACAGTAGTAGTGAGCCACGTTTGCATCTCTATGCCAGTGCCATCGTAAATCTCTTTAGCGCGGGTTGCGGGAATCATCATTTAACTCCAAAATGTTCGTTTAACACCATTGACCAGTCCAAATCACTGCGACCAATGAATTCGTCACGCATCAGATATTGACCACATTCTTTGACTAGCAACTCGGCGAACTTTTCAGTGCTGAAAAGAACTGTCTCATAGGGCATATTGTTATCCGGACAGATCGTTGTGTGAGGCACGAAAGCCTGATTGTAAAGTTCTTTAATTCGTTTGTTCATCATTCGTCTCCTGGGAAGAAATACTCTTTGACTAAGTGATAAGGCATTATAGCACAAAACAGCAGCACAGTACCAACCCAGGTAATGTTTTGCCAAAGTGTGTTACGCTTCCAAATTACTTTCAGTTCGTCCATTATACGCCCAACTCGTCAACTAAAATTCCTGCATTGTGCAGATATTGTAACACAGTATCGCTATGCGGTTTCCAGAAGTAATCGTTAGTTTCCATTGATTTAAGAACACGAGCACCGATACCGGGATAGGCATTGTAGATCTTGTTGAAGCGAGCATAGCATTTATCTTTCTGCTCGTTAGTCAGTCCGTACTCATCGCGTGTTGCACGAACAATTACTGCCAAGTGATTGATCAGGTGATCAATGTTTTCCGTTGGCTCTGTTGCTGGATCTTTGATTGCTTCAAGTGTCATAGTGCGCTCCTTGTTAATGACTTAACTGTAACACCAAAATGAACCTTGTCAACCAAAAAGATGAAATATTTTTAAAAAGATTTGAACACGATCTGATCTCAATCGTAGACCTCGGGACTGCTGCACAGAAGAAAAAACCCTGTGGCTTTTACACCACAGGGCAAAGGATGCTGCTTACCGGGAGCGAATCGGATTTAAACAGCAGCAACAGTTTCCGCATCAGCAGCGGAGGTAGTCTGGGAAGTTGGGTTCTTCTTAGCAACGTAGGCAATTGCTTCTTGAACGTCAGCGCGATCAGCACAGAAGCCAATCTCTTTGAGATGCACAGCAATCTCTGATTTAGTCATCTCGTGTGGCAGGGACGCGAGCTCGACATGTGTGTGTCCGTTCTTTGTCAAGATCTTAATACGCATCGTATCGTTTGCGAATCGAATCTTTGTTTTACCGTTAAGTGTTGAAACGCCTGCAACTGCGAACTTTTTATCTGTAGCCATAGTGTATATACTCCGTATATGTGTGTTATTCAAAAGTGCTGCCAATTTGGCATTGTTACTAATATAACAGATCGTGTCCCAGTTGTCAACGATTCTAATCTGTCAGTTTGTCCAAAATAGGACTAACTAGGATGGTCACGCTCTGCTTCTCTCCCAAAGCTTCGATGAAGTTGTCATCGTAAATAAGATCCTGCATTGCGAGATTGATCATTTCCTCAACCTTGACCATGTCGGGACTCTTGGCCGTTGCGCAAATGACTTCGAATTTAAAATTATATTGATGCATGATTTATCTATCTAGAACAATCTGTTTGCGTGTAGAATCTGGCTAAGCAGCGGGGCCTTAGCCCCTACTGTGCTTAGTCCTCTTCGGGTTGTGGGAGAGCTTTGCGATCTGCATCGCCCTTCTTAATCCATTGCGTAAGTTCTTCCTCTTCCATACGCTCTTCTTCTTCGTAGCCAGCAAGTGTGTCTACAATGCCAAAGTGATCGTCGAGCTCTTTGGGAAGTATAGCTTGTGCAGCCTTACTGCCGTTAGTGGTGTTGAAGTAGTTGTCCACTCCATCATCCCAAATGCCCGCATACTCTGGACCTTCGCCACAATACAAAGCACGAACTTTGTAACCGCGTTCCTTCATTGTTTCAAAGGCTGTAGTGGGAGGGCTCCAAGCTGTTTCCGCAGTGATCACAACTGTGTTATCATCAATGCGTTCAATGTGTGGCTCACAGAGATCCCATTTGGTCCCCCAATGTGCAATGTTCCATTCGTACCAGCTTTTAAACCCGTACTTCTTAACCATCTCGGCAATCTTCTTCTCACGAGCTTCTTGCTCTGGGCCACGGCTCCAGGTAGTCAGATCATCATCGCAGAGTTCGGCGGGACATGGAATGATTGTAGACAACACGCCTTTGTCAGTGCCTTGCGTTGCCGCAATCTGATCGATAAGGGACTTATCAGAATGACTGATAGTAATGTGATTGCTTGTCCAGTTTGGCATTTGTGTAATGTAGGGGGACAAGCCCCCTACCCTTTCTTACTTTGCGAAGTTTTCCAATGCAGCCATTGCGTCATCTGCTGTGCCCAGCATTACGCCATCCATAATGCGTTGCTTCTCTGCGTTAATCTTTTCGCAGAATGCTTCGTATGCTTTGGCGTTTTTCTCGTGTGTGGCTTTGACTTTGTCCTGGTCATCCCATTCCACATAGTCCAGATCAAAGCCAGTGCGGTCCTCGCAACCTTTCTTCACTTTGATTTTGCCTGCTTTAGCGGCAGCAAGGATTTGTGGGAGAGTTGGACGGAAAGAAGTGCAGTGGCGGTAGTAGTAGTTGTCGTTGTCGCCAAAGAGCTTTTTGCGCTCTGCTGTTTGCTTCTCGTCTGCAATCTTAGTCAGACGTTCTGCTAAGTAGTTGCGTTGTGCGGCTGTAAGTGCTGATTTAATTGCTGTTGCTTTTGTCATTTAGTTTCGCTCCTAAAATTCACTGCGATGTTGCAGTACCGTTAATATAACAGGATGTTGCCATCCTGTCAACCAAAATTACAGATTAGCACACAACTTTTTGATGTCGTCTGCTAGTGGATTATAGCATACTTTTTCCAAGTAAGCGTTAAGCACTTCCTTAACACGACCTTCAGCGTCTGTGCCGTTGTGTCCGCCAATGTGCCATTCAGTAATGTCTTCTACATCCAAGCCCTCCCAGCCGCAGTAAGCGTGTCCGTCTTTCCAGTTGTATACTGTTGCCACAACACCGTCTGCAAAAGTGATTGTCCAGCTGGCATCACTTTTGTAGTCGTCGTGTTGGTCAGTTGTAGGGCCAAAGCAGGCACGCAGGGTTGCGTAGTCTGTGTTAATGTAGCCCTGTAAGCAAGTGCCGCCAATGCTTGCCTCGCCTACTTTAAACCCAATTGCTGTTACTTCGTTTGTCATAGTTCGCTCCTATGTGTGTTGTTGAAGTAGTTATTATACAGCCAGTTTGGCTGTTTTTGCTGCTGCACGGCTTTCTAATGCAACTTTCAAATCAGCTTTGAAGCGTTTAGCATTGTGGCCCAACAAGATCAAGTAGTTGTCGCAAATGCGTGTGTCTTTGCCAAAGAAGAAGTCATAAGCTTCTTTACGGTGCTTTTCAATGCGAGCAATAGTGGAGTCTGTTGCTGATGGCAGTATAGTTGCCTCAATGTCGTTAATGGCTTGCACTAGCACGGCTTGTAGCAAGCGGCGTGGTGCTTCAATGTTTGTGTCTTCTACCAGTTGTTGTGCTGCTTGTGTCATAGTTCGCTCCTATGTGTGTTAAAGAAGTATCTAGTATAACACCATTTTGGTAGTGTTATACGAAAATTTCTTAACCAAAGTTGGTCACAAAGTCTGTGTCGTCCATTGCGTGTGCAACTTCCACGAGGGACTCAACATCAATGGCATCGCTGCCCAAATCTTCGTCGAGATCTTCGTCTAGGTCTGTTGGGACTTCGTCTTCAGTCTGCTCTTCAACTTCCATCACGGCTGTTACGCTGCCACTAGTAGTTGTCAAGTGATGTAAGCCCAGGAAGTCACCCAAGCGTTCCGCTGTGTCGTGTGCGTCATCGCCGTCTGTTGCTTCAATGTCCACGATAAGGTGAATTTGATATTTTGTCATTGTCATCGCTCCGATGTGTGTTAATGAGTATTCAGTGTAACACCGTTTTGGACGATGTCAACCATTATTTTAAAGACCCTACACAATGTAGGGCCTTTACATGTGTGTTACTGTGTAGCCTTTTCCAGTTGCTTCATAACACCTTGCAGCATTGTGATGCTGTTTGCAACTTCGCGCTTGGCTGCGGCAATTGCGTTAGCTTCAATTTGCTTTTGTGTCACGCCTGCGGGTTGCTTAAAAGCAACAGCAGCACGACCTTTGAAGTATTTTGTGCTACGCTCCGTAGCTCCTGGCATTGCAATAATTGCACCACGCTTCAACAAACTGTCAAGTGTGCCGCCAATTTGTGCTGTACCCAACATCTTGTTAATTTCACGTGCTGTGATGCCCTGGTTAGAAAGAATTGCACCATACACGCGGCTTGATTTTGTTGCTTGCATTTTAACGCTCCAAATAAAGTACTGCAACATCGCAGTGTCATAACTATAACACCTAAAAAGACCCTGTCAACCCCTATTTCAAAAAACTTTACCTTTTTTTGAAAATATTTTTCCAAAGTTAACGAATCTGGACGCGAGCCTCAGAGCGGCGGTGGGACACAACCACGACACCGTTCTTGCGGATCCAATCTACAAGTCCCTGTGGATCGCGATCGGCCCAATCATTGATCTGTTCTTCTGTGATGTCATCATCGGCTTTGAAACCGTAGATCTCGGGAAATCGTTGGGAGTTGAATCGGGCACGTAGCTTCATCATTGATAGCTGCTGGAGAAAGGGATTCGTAGACGGGTGATCCTTCTTGCTAGCAAGGATTTCAATCAGTTCCGCTTTGTCCCAGATGTCCGGGTGATGCTTGGTGATGTCTTGGAGGCATTCGAAGCCTTCTTCGTCCCAGCTGGCAATGAAGTATCGCACTTGTCAAACTCTTTCTTGATGTAATAATCTACTATAAGACGTTGCATCATCTTAATGAGATCGCTGCCTGTCTCTGCTGGGCATATAAAGCGCACGGGGCAACTACCCCATGTGTTATGCTTTATGAAGTTAAAGTAATACTCACGATGCTGCTTGTTGTTAGCATCAAATGCCACTAGTGGGCGTGAGTAGTATTCTAATTTGCTCACGAGTTAATGGTTGCGAATGGAGAGATGTCAGCCGGAACGATGGGATTACCTTCAGCGTCTACGTAGACTTCGACCCACTCACCGTTCTCATCGAGATCGTAGTAGAAGTCGGGCTCTTCGTTGCTGTAGCTAGGGTCTTCAAAGATAGCATGAAAGCTCATTTTGCAGCGTCCTTGGTAACTTGTTGTACTTGGTTAACGGCCTTGTCGCCGATGTGTGCAATGCCGGTAAAGCCAACTGTGGCTACCACAATGCCCAGGATAAATGCAACGAGATGACTCATCTTTCTTACCTTTCTGTTTAAAGCGTTAGTGTACAACCAAAACTTCTATCTGTCAACCTCTATACGTGCGTACACGCATAAGCAGCAGCGGGGCCTTTAGCCCCACCCTGCTTTTTAGTCTGCGATGCGTTCGTAAATCACTGTTTGACCAAATGGTGATTCTGCACTTGTGTTACCCTTCACAATGAAGATAGTATCACAGTAGTCTTCATTACCCCAGCTACCGCAAGGATAACCGTCCGTGAACATAATGAACTTCTTGGGCAAGATACCGTTCTCTTCCATCCACTGGAAGTTGATTTCAAAGTCAGTACCGCCGCCACCTTGTGGTTCATACTCTTCAAGGTCATGACTGTTGTCATGTGTGATCTCTTTGTGATTGTAGATAGCAGTATCAAAGCACCACAAGTTAATCTTGAAGTCCTCGTACTGGTCCATAATGCCTTTGATCTCACCCAGGAAGATGCTTGCATCCTCGTAGCCAATCGAACCCGACATGTCCATTGCAATGCCAATGTCAATTGTCGTTGCTTCTTTCATGCCCGGCAGGATCGCACCGCTCTGCCAGCCCTTACGGTTAGGACGAGTAAAGCTGTAGTCATTGCGTACAATGCTTTGGATCTCTTGACGCACAAGTGTACGCCAGTCCATCTTAGGCTCTGTCAAGTCTTTCAGCAAGCGTTGTACACCCACGGGCACTTTGCCAGCGCCAGCAGCCGCGGCACTTTGAATCATTGCCTGTTTGATCTCGTTGCGGATCTGTTCAGCTTCTTCCTTAGTCAAGCTAGGGATACCGCCGCCTTTGCCTTCCTTGTCACCTTTGCCGCCGCTGTCACCTTCGCCGGGTGCGTTCTCTTCCTTGATGTGTTCGTCAAGCAAGTCGCCCAGTTGCTTCAAGAGTTGATCCATTGGGATCTTCTCTGCCTTCTCGTAGAGCTCGTCGTAGATCTCTTCCCAGGCCATGCCGCGATACTTGTTGTCTTGGCAAATCTTCACTTCAGTGATCTTGTCACCAATGCGGTCGTCCACCAGGATTTGATTCACTGCGAAGTCTTGTGCAATGTTAGACAGTTGCTTGTCACGACTGCCTACACGTCCGAAGTGGTCGAACACACAGTGGAGGATCTCGTGTGCAAAGAGGAATTCGAGTTTCTTAACGCTTAACTTCTTAACGAAGTCGACGCTATAGTAAAAGTCACGTCCGTTAGTAGCGGCAGTCTGGCACCAGTCACTTGCATCGATAAGACGCATACGGGTTGCCATGTTACCGAAGAACGGTTGTTTGAGTAGCAAGCCCACGCGGGCTGTTGTTAGCTTCTCAATGATTGCTGGATCTGTTGCCATTTCTGCTCCTGTTGTTGATGTATAGATTATACAACCAACTATGCTCTCTGTCAATCAAAAAGGTGGGCGGATAATCCGAGCAAGACTACCCGCCCTGGGCGCGGAGTGAGGAAGGGTTTAGCTTTCCATCGCGCTCAAAACATACTTGCCGAAACGCTTGTGGAATTCGTCGAAGCTCTTCATCTTCGTTGCATCCAGCGGCAAGTCATAGTTGGTAAGTGCAGTCTTGGCACCCATCACAACCAGTTCAGTTGGGAAGTTAGCCATCATGTACTCGAAGAAGCGATCGGCGTACTCGTCGAACTTCTTAGATTTGCCTTCTGCTTGCTCTTTGAGCTCGTAGCACAAAGACACAGTCAAGGAGTACATAGCGGACACTTCTTTGATCTGCAAGTCTTTAACCTTGCCTTCCAAAATGTCGATTGCTTTGGGCAACTTGCCTGCAATCTTGCGGTGAGCCATAAACTTGTGTGCCAAGCCATCGCCAACTGCACCTGCAATCAATGTTTGCAATGTTTCATTGTCCACATCGTCGTCCTTGAGCAAGTCGCTCACGAACGCCCAAGAGCGTGGAGTTGCGAATGCTTTAGAAGCAGACTTTGGATCAAAGTCATACAAGTCTTGTTTAGCAAAGCCCACATAACCCACAACGTCTGCGTGGATCTTGTTGAGCGTAGCCCAGTCTTGCCAGTCGTCGAAGTCCACTTTAGCTTCCAAGTGAACGAAGCGGTTAGCCAACGGAGCAGGCATACGATATGTAACGCCACGATCGCCTTCACGGTTACCAGCGGCAACAACGTCAACGCCTTTGGGCAATTCGTATGTACCAACACGACGGTTCAGGATCAGCTGATATGCAGCCGCTTGCACCGCAGGAGGAGCAGAGTTCAATTCATCCAAGAAGATGATTGCGTTAGACTCTGGGTCTGTTGGCAGTTCTGCAGGAGGAGCCCAAACCATTTGGCCTTCGTCTGCATTGTAGTAAGGGATACCCTTGATGTCTGTTGGCTCCCAAAGTGCCAAGCGCACGTCGATAACTGGACGGTTCATTGTGTCGCCAATTTGCTTGACGATGTCGGATTTACCAATGCCAGGGGGACCCCACAGGAACACTGGGCGGCGAACGCTAATGCCTTTGCCGATTGCTTTCTTTGCATTCTTAGGGCCAATTTGGCGAACGCTGACGTCTTGTTGTTTGCTCATTTACTTCCTCACTCAGTTAAAAAATTGCTGTTACGCTGTTAATGAGTCTCTAGTATAAGGCTATTTGCCCTACCTGTCAACTCTTTTTCAAATCTTTTTCACAAAATTTAATTGTGTTGTTTTATTCTCACGGTGGGTCTTAATACGGCCTTTGATCTTCTGATCGAACCCTGGGACATACTCATCACTTGCCCAGAAGTCCACGTAGCTTTCGTTAATGCGGCCGTGAACACGATACTTCTGATATGTTGTAGAGTATTTGCAACTGATCACATGCATCTCGGTAATGATCGTCGAACCTACGGGACTTTCCAGTTGTACGCTGCCAAACACTTCCTTCTTCAGTGCGTTGCGATCGTAGTCACGTTCTGCTACACTGGGCAAGCAGGAAATGATCGCGAACTCTAACATATTGCGCCCAGTGAACTCTTCCATACATGCTATCTTGAATGCTTGGGATTGGAAATCATTGAGCTGCCCTTGGATAGCAAGGAATGTGTAGCCCTTGAAGTGATCGCGATACTCGCGGCCTTTGTCGTAGTCTTCTTGTTCGAGATACGAGTAGTTAGTTGTACGCAACCAGGTCTTGACCAAGCTCTTGTTTGCTGTCTTATCTATGTAGGGCGGAGTGGCATTCATCATCCACTGATCCTCTTTGAAGTACCCGCCGTTGATGCGATGCGCTGCTGCTGCACATGCCCAAACTGTTTCTGCTGTAAAAGCCATTGTCGCTCCTAGTTATCTTGACTAGAGTATACAGTCAAAAAGAAAGGACTGCAACCTAAATTGCAATCCTTTCCAAACTTACCGCCCCGGGAGCGAATCGGCTTGGCAGTTTAGGGGGTTATTAGAGCGTCATGCCCAAACGCTTGGCCTTGTATCCCAACGCCACGATCTCGCGGCTTGCTTTGCCCATTTCGTACTCAGTGACAACGACACCATTGCCGGCTTTGCGTGTGTTGCTGTATACTGCGTAGCCGCTATTGCGAATACGAGTAGCTTCTGCACGAAGATTCTTAACACCAAACTGCTTCTCAGCTTGTGCTTGTGTCAACTTAGCACCGTTATAGAGTGCGTTGAAGATTTTGAATGTCTTTGTATCTTTGTTGATATATTTCATATTAAAGTTTCCTTAGTAAGGCTGATAATGTTGTTCAGCATGTAACTAGTATAGCAGGGCTAACTTTCCCAGTCAACCCTGCGGTTTACCAATTACTTCTTCAAGGAAACCTTGCTACGGAAGAATGCACCCAACAAGACCACAGCGAACCATGTCTCGAGAGTGTATGGGATTGCTGCTACAGGGAACAGTGTGTTCACTGCCCAAATAGTAGCCAGTGGTCCAATGGCAATGACCAGTACGATCACAGCAATGGCTAATAGAATTTTAATAAGGTCACTCATGTTCAATCTCCAAATCGTTAAGTTCTTTGAGTTCTTCAATCTCGGCTTCCAGGGACTTTTCGGCACGGCGCCCGTTTACCGCACTGCCTTTCTCATAGACACGCCAGTAGTGTTCACCACAGTAGGCCTTGCCCGCGAGTGTTTTGCAGCCGCACATCATGACGGGATAGTCACGTAATGGGTCCTGTTCGGGACCAATGAATTGACATGTTGCGTGTAAAGACATGTTATGCTCCGCGTTTCATTACTGTTACTTCTGCCATTCCTTGCCATTGCTGAGGGAAGCTCTTACGCAAGTCAGCAACCTTAAGGATAGTACGCAAGCTGAGCTCACGCATACGATCTTTGTTAGTCATAACAAAGTCCACGATCTCGTCCTTGACCACGGGTTCAAATTCGTAGTAGTCGAGCATACCGTCAGCAACGATCTGTTTGATGCGCAGGACTTTCTCACGTTGAGTGTCCATTTGCAAGTCAATGTAGTGACAGCGTGACTCAAGAGCTTCCAAGTGATCTTTCAACTTCTTAGAACGAACGTGTTCGAACTTGATGTTAGTGATAAAGATTGCACCTGCCTTAAACTCAAACTTGTCCGGCACACCTTCTTGGCGAAGAATACGGGAATCCGTGTTCCAGCTAATAGTACGCTTCTTGCTAGAGTCAAGCGCACCCTTAAGAATGTTCAAGCTCAAGTCGTCGAGCAGTACGCTATCGCAGTCATCGAAGACTACAATGTTGCCTTTATCGCTGTACTGGTAGAGCTTCTTATATAAGCCTACTGCACTCATTGCGCCTTTGACAATTTCGTACTTGGGTTTGCGATTGCCGATCTGATCGAACAAGTCGTCCTTAGCTAGTACTTCCTCGATGCCAAAGCTCTTGCCCACACCAGGAGGGCCTGTAACGATCATTGCGCGAACATGTCCTTCTTTGACAGCCTTTGTCATGTCCTTAAGTACTTCAAAGCGACCACGCAAGCGTTCGATGATCTGCTCGTCTGACTCACTTGCAACAACACTGTCCGGCACTTGATCTTGTACAAAGCTGGTAACACCTTCGGGCTCAGTGACGTAACGCTTCTCGATAAAGCCCTCTACTACACTGTAGCTGTCTTTGCTAGCACACTTAATACGAATCTTGCGTGGAGGAAAGCCTGCAACTGCGGAACCGTCTACAGTTACGTAACCAACTCCGTCTGTGCCTACTTTGTGTTCGTCTACCAAAGGAAAACGTTTACCCGCAACACTAGTGGGCACACCACGAATGTTATACGTTCCTTCGATAATTTCAATAATTGCCATTTGTTCGCGCTCCTATGTTGTTTAACTAAGCCTAGATTATATGACACAATCTAGGCCCGTGTCAACCATTAATCGTCTGATGTTTCCATCTCGTTGTCCAGCATTTCCTGAGCGATCGCATCCGTTAGGGACACGTAGCCTTTACCGTAAGCGCATACTTGCCATTCGCCTGTGTTACGGAAGATGTACTCGTATTCTTCGTACTGATGATCCTTTTCGTACGCTGCAAAGTCTGCAAACACTTTAGCGCGAGTGCCCTTTTCGCCACGATCACGTCCGTAGAACGTAGTCCATTCACGTTCGGGAGTTCCGTCAGCGTAGCGAGCATCAAAGTCGTGCTTCTCGCCGATCTCTTTGCGCAGCGAACTGATGCTGCCCTTCTTAATCAGATCGTGTGCCTTTGTGTATGTGTTGTAGTGATTCAGCAAGATCTTGCCGTTGTAGTCCAAGTAACCATCCCAGTGGCAGTAGACCTGCTTAACTGTTCCGTCCTTCAGTTCGATTGCGATTGTGCTGCGAGTTGCCATGTTCTTTCCTTAGAGTTGAACAACCAAGTATTCTTCGAGGTCCCAAACGAGCTTATCGCCCTTTTTGGGACGTGTGCCCTTGCACCACTCCTTTTGTTCTGCAGGAGTGATGACCTTTGATTTGCGTGTATACAGATCGATGAGCAAGTACATTGCGATTCCTTATGCTGCTGCTAAGTCCGCAAGTTTAACATCAAACTTCTTAGCCCAGCTGTCTAAGAACTTTTTGCCCACGTCTAACGACACGTAGTTGTCGCCCTGCATACCCTGCTCGCTGTATTCGACATCGTTGCCAGCTAGCCCGTGTTCGTTAAGGAAATCACGCAGATCTTCTTCAAACGAGCTGTCAGTGTAGATCAAGCCGTCTGCTTCAACGTTCCAGCTAGAATCAAAGTACACGCACAACTCGCCAAAGTCCAGTTCGTCGCTTACGTAGCCCAGCTGCATGTTTGTGATCGTTACTGCCTTTGCAACATTAGACCAGTAGCCATCACCGCTTGTGTTAAAAATTACTTTTTGCATTGTTTCGCTCCAATGTGTGTTAATAAGCCATTAATGTAACAGGGCACCTAGGCCCTGTCAACCAAAGTCCTTACCAGCTGGAATGATATTCGAACTCCCAGCTCTCAGGCAGGGCTAGGCAACGATCAATGATCTTAATCGTGTGTTCAATGTCTTGGAAGTAGTACTCGTCTATGGCATCGTTACCAAAGAAGAAGCCTGTCTGCGGGGGCAACTTGTCCGTGGCTAAATGACGGAAGTCAAGTACTTGTTGACATAGCTTTTTAAGCTCTTCTAGCTTCTCACGCTGCACTGAGTAATCACCACAGTCGTCTGATCCGCTTTGCACGTTGTCCACGAACCATTTGTGTACTTGATTAGCCTTGCGCCAGTAGCCAGCTTCAATCTTGACTTCTTTAACTGGGCTTTCGCTGAGGCTGCTAGTCATCTCTTCTAGCTCAGGGAACAGCTTCTTAATGGCTTCCGCACGTTCGTCGTCGCCCTTATTGAAGTACTTGCTGACATAACGCTTACCGAACAGATACATGTCTAAACCCATGATTCACTCCTTGTTAAAAACCGTAGTATAACTTCAGATCGTCAGTGCGTCGATAGAAGTTGTGTCAATTGCGTCAAACGCTTGCTTGAGCTCGATCAATGGCTGCTTTGCTGCTAACAGTGCTTCGTAGATCTTGTCTTCTGCTGTGCCATCGGTTAACACTTGTTTAGCGTCTTCGTAACAGCAACCGCCCAAGTATTCGCAGCTGAGTTCAACATCTTGATACATTACACGTACACGCAGCATGAACCAATCGTAGGTACCATCGTCGATCTTACGGCAGATGTCAGCAACGTCAGATGGTTCGAAGAGTTCCGTGGGACTTAGATCCTCCCAGGTTTTATCTACTACCACTGTAAATGGGCCACGTTGCTCACGCAGCAATTCGTCATAGTGTCGCATGTTTCACTCCTGTGTACGTTGTTGATCAACTAAATGCTTAGCCAAGTTCAGAGCCATTTGGGCTGCTGTGATAGCAATTATACGCTCAGATCCTGTGTACTGCATACACCAGTCTAAAAGATCTTGTGTACTAGTAGGCGTGTCAAACATGTTGTTGCCGTCTATAGGGTTGCTCATAAAGTCGCTCCTTTGTAATGCCGCAATTGTATGGGCAATCTAAGAAGCTGTCAACCTATTTTGAAATATTTCTGAGAAAGATCTTCGAGTCCTGGGACTTTCATCGTGTTCACGAAATCATTGCGAAATCGTACGTCCCAGTGGCGAATGGTGGGCCAACTAGGAATTGAACCTAGACTCAATCGATTATGAGTCGACTGCTTTACCATTAAGCTATTGGCCCAAAATTGGCCTGCCCAGAGAGGTTCGAACTCCCGACCCACGCCTTAGAAGGGCGTTGCTCTATCCAGCTGAGCTATGGGCAGATATATGGTGCGACTGACCAGAATCGAACTGGTATGGCTTTCGCCGAGGGATTTTAAGTCCCTTGTGTCTACCTATTTCACCACAGTCGCATTATCTATTACAGTGTGTTGTGCAGCTACTATACGTTCAGCGTCGAGAGCTTACTAGTCCTTCGCTGCACAACAATACTTAGTATATGCTCACTCTGAATCCTTGTCAAGCAATATCCCATCTTGATTCCAGGATACTATACCTTTGAGCATAAAACGTTGTGTATCTTCTAGTTCAGTATCTAGAACACTCGGGACACATGCAGCCAGTTGATCTAGATGATGCACACTGGGATAGTGCCGCAAACATCCCGCGGCTCGTAGTCGAATGTTCTTGGGAACTCGCGGCGTTACTAAAGGATCACACAGTTCGCGTAGTAGCTGCTCTGTGTACAACAATGCTCTATATCGTTCGTCCGGTAATGTCATATGAATCTCTATATACGTATATAGAACAATTATAGCACAAACACACTAGAATCCCAAACCCTTAGCAGCGGGGCCTATACCATTAACGATAAAAGTCCCAGAAGAATCCCACTTAGAACGAGTCTATATACGTATATACGAGATTGATAAGTCATAGAGTGTATATACACATATACGTATACACAGAACAGAGCAGCGAAGAGTATAGCTATAGTGATCATACAGTATATAGTATAGAGAACACATATACGTATATAGAGAATTGTGTGCAATGCCACTAGCAGCGGGGCCACTATCCGTCTAGGTCGCTGTAGTCACACGCTGATACTATAGTGGATTATAGTGGATTATAGTGAACTATAGTCAAAAACCATGAAAAAAATTTGAGATAAATACTAGCGAAGCACTTTTCCACCATGAAAACACCATAGAATCCATCGTGAGAGCACGGTTTTGGCTAATTTTTCAAGCGTTGAGAAAAGTTTTGAACCGTGGTAAGAGGGGTAATAGTCAAATACTCTCCACCATTCTCCACTCACTGATATGATTATCCACTCTATACGTATATAGTCACATCACTTTCACACTAGAGCAGCGGGGCCCCACAGTAATTCACCGTTATAGCCTGCTAACGCCCTCTTAAGCGTGTCCAGGGCTAGCACTAGCGTGTGTATACGTATATACTACTATAGCTACTGTAGTCTTTATTACTATAGTTCTCTATATACGTATATGTGTTATGTGTACTCTATAGTGTGTATATACTATGTGTGTTGTCTATATACGTATATACATGATATATGTACTTGCTACTAGTTATAAGCGCAGCGGGGCCGGTTAGTGTTTAAGGGTTTATTAGCTATATACGTATATGCAGGATTTAATCTACAACATGCGCAGGATTCGTTCTATGTATAGGACTTGGTATCAACCCGATGTTCATATGTCAGAGGAGGAATGGATCTACTTGGCTTCATTACTTGTGTCGTGGCTTATATCCTTTGGCTTCGGGCTACTAATAGGCGTTATTATATGTTGATCAAGTGTTACAGATTATCGGCTAGGTCGGATTATGACGAGGAAATGGTCTGGAAACTTGTGCAAGCTCATGGTGGGTTTATTGCTATACGTGGGGATTGTATAGACTTTTGGCTACATGAGTCGTGGGAGATTGTGTTAAATCTAGCCTTTCCCGATCTAATTAGAGTACAGGATTTAGACTATATCGAGTAGAATTAGAACTTAGTAAGGCAGAACTCGTCCCATTCTGCAACTAGGAACTTCCACCAATTAACTGTGCAGTTATTATACATGCGGGGATGACCCGATAGTTCAAATGGGATTTCTATATTACTAGAGCGAGGGATATGGCTATACTCCCCCGGGGGTATTAGGAATAGATACATCTTATCGAGTATGCGTTCGTATACAGCCACACGCAGCCCACCCTGCTTTTGGTGAATATCTCTAATAGGAGCACCGTAGCTGTTACCGTAATTGTGTGTGCGAACACTGGCCAGCTTACAGTCGCTACCGTCACATAGATCATAGCCCGTAGCATCAATACGGGTCATACCGCTTCTAGTGGCCACAGCATGTTCCATTAGCCCGTCTAGACTAATAACTCCATCTGATACTTTTTGGCGCATGGCCTCGCGGCTCTTGACTGTTTCGTCAGGATAGGCCTTGGGGTAAAAGTAATCAAACTTGGCCATATCTAACTCGAGATCGTAACGGCTTAGATCTTGTAGATTGTTTACAATTCTAGGTGCCAAGGGTGCCCATGGAATACCCCCACCTTCTAGTTCAAACAGCGTGTTTGAGTGTTCTATCGTGGGGCCTTTGGCTTTTGCTATTCTCATTATAATATACCTTATATC
>ERZ650308.217-NODE-217-length-31648-cov-5.613617_pt1 | contig 31648 bp, 50 predicted proteins | sample MGYA00376244_ERZ650308 | MGnify/ENA primary metagenome ERZ650308 (study PRJEB26733, sample SAMN07839295) | wastewater metagenome | biome: small river; feature: stream; material: water | place: USA: North Carolina | collected 2016-04-26 ... | reverse complement strand
GTTCGAGTTTTTCGAAATCTCGTATCCTGACGCCTGGGAGGTTGTTGCGGGATTCTGTCTCAGCACCGACGACTGGCGGGACCTGCTGCCAGCAGTAGAAGAGCTCATCAAGCGTTACGAGGAGGCGGGGGTCTGATGCGCCGGCTTAAATGGCAGAAAGGCCGGCAGCCGGCCACCGAACAGATTCAGAAGCTGACTCTGTGGAGCCGCTGGGGTTTCGACGTGCACATTCTCCGCGCCTCCAAGGGTGCGGTGGTAGCCAAGCACGTCGACCTTGTGGAGGGCAAGGAGCACTACCGGACAAACATCACATTGACTGGTGACTGGTTGTTTGAGTTGTATGACGCGTGGAGCGACACGCCGTACACAACGCGCCACTGCGTTTATTTGGACCGTCATAAGTTTCGCCCCGACCTCGAGCACCACGGCGCTCGTTTTCTATTCGATACGATCATCCTGTCTCTGGGACGTGCGCGCGACCCAGATGCTGGGTTTTGGAACACGCGGGCAGGCCTAGTGCTGCGGCGTATCACTTGGACGCTGAGCTTCATCCCCGTGTTTCTGCTGGCGCTGGTCTTTGGGATAGTGGGTGTGGTGTTGGGGATGATCTGGATGGGGATATGGTGGATCGCGGGCGCACAGCGGGAACATGATGAACTGATCCGATGGTCTTGGGACGCGGCGGAGAACATATGGGGCTGGTGGAAACGCCTGTTGAATGTTTTCCCGCCCGCGTGAACAATGCACCATGAGCACCCCTCTGATCGTAACGGACGCTGCACTACGCTCCCGCTGTCGCGAACTGTTCCCAGTTCTGTCGACGCATGACATCATCCTTCTGGATGAAAGCTACCAAGTGCTGCGGGAGGAGGACACACCCGAGGCCTACAGGCACATGGTGGATCAGGCCTTGCTGGTCTTTCCCGAGTACCAGACCATGCGCAAGGACTGCGACAAATGCTCGCGCTTCGTGGCATCAATTGCCATGGCGACACATGCCGTGATCAGCGGCCCGGACGCAGGGCTGGCTTTTGGAATCCTCAACTATGTACAGGATGCGGATAAAACACCGAGCGGGCGGCCGGAGGGGCACTCCATCAACATCGTGTTCGCACGCCCGCATAAGGAGCAGCGCATCGTAGCCATGCTGTTCGATCCGCGCAAGAATGAGCAGGTGGAGCTTACCAGCAGCGAACGACGCAACGTAACACTCATCTTTGTATGAAGCGTTTCTTATTGATTTCACTTCTGCTGGCATCGTGCCAGCAGCGGACACCTGAGCCGAAAACGATTCAGGTGAAACTGTATCCTTTGCCTTATGCCATGGAGGAGCCGGGCGATGCTGGGTCTTAACGAGGCGCTGCGGACACCACTGCGGATTTCCTGTCCACGCAAGGAGGCTTTAACGCGGTTCTGTTTCAGAGGCGTGGGCGTCGTGGTAATCGGGCTGTTTCTGTGGGGTATTGTTGCGTTCGACCGCTACCTAGAAGTGTACACGAAGGCCTACAACGAGCGTTGTCGGGTCGAGGCCGAGGCGGAACGTCAGAGGCTGTTCAACGCCTGGTCCAAGTTGCACCCAGCGCCACACCTGACGCGGGAGGAGTGGGAGGTGTTGAGCGCACACAAAATGCTACCATGACAGACGCTGCTTTCGAATTACAGAGACTGCAAGCCGTGCTGGAGGCCAGAACCGCATGGCGCACAGCCGGCGCACCTGGCGCGCATTGGACCGAATCTAGGGAAGCGTTGGAAGCGTTTATGCGGCGCATGGGCCGCCCGCTGGCTGCACCTGTTACGCCGTTAGTGCCAAACAACGTGCAAGAAATACGTGACTTGCTAGTGGACCTGCGGCGCGTTGGCTGCTCCGGAGATCAAGACACGTATAAGTGTCAGCACAGCCGTAACCAAGCGTGTCGCGACTGGGGCGGTCTGTGTCCTAATCACCGCGCTATTCAACTCTTGGAGGGGCTCATGTCAGGATGAGCAACGACACACCACTGCAGCCTCCTCGCACGCAACGCCCACATAAAAGCGCGGTGCGTTTGTGGATCGATTCAGTCACAGCACCATCCAAGTCTGGCAGTTTTAAGGCCATGTACGAAGGTTTGTGGGACACGACTATGCACGGGCACGGCATGATGAGCGCACCGATGGGCATAGGTAAAACGTCAGCTTTGATTGCCGCCGAACACGAACTGACGCAGCGTATACGCCTGCAAAGTGCGCATGCTGAACTGCGCGCGCAGATGCGTGACATCATCGGGCGTGTAGCGGAGCAGCAAGCGCAGAAGGACGGAAACAACTACAGAGTCAAATTCGAATGGCCGCTGCACATAGACTCGTTACCCAGCCTGCCCGCATACGACGCGTAGGCGGTGTCACCGGACGCATTCTGGAGTGCACATTCTGGGACAAGTTTAAACCGGTGCTAAATCACATCGCAAAGAACAGGTCCTGGGATGGTCACATGTTTGAGACTTTCGGGGAGGAGCTGGAGTGGGTAAAGGCGCAGCCGGCAGATCGTATTTGGACGTGGCTGGATTGTGACGGCGGATCAGTGGTGAACTCAGGATACAGCTTTGTAAACCGCATTGGCTATTTCGTGACAGAGATGCCGTTTACAAGTTCGCTTTACTTCAAGGCATGACCGACAAGCAAAGAAAAAATATCGGCAGGCTGGCGTTGCTGTTGAAGGACACGCCGGAGGACAAACTGGATATGCGGCGGTATGCAAGCGCCGCAGCACCGACTGCACCTAGCGTAAACGCATGTTTGTGGGTCCGCGTCAGAGCTACCATGTCGGACCTTAAACGGGTGCGCAAAGCAAACAACTGCGGCGCTGTTTACTGCGCCATAGGGCTGGCCGCGCAATCCAAGCTCCCGGCGTTCCGCCCGCTGCGGGAGGAGTCGTGGAATAGCTACTCGGATCGCGTCTTCGCCGGAGATGACAACGACGTGTGGGATCATCTGTTCGACGCGCGCTTGGCGGGGAAGGTTACACCTCAGTCGCTTGCGTTGCGCATGGCTGCTGTGGCTTTGGGGAAAAGCCCAGCGGAGGCGTGCAATGTCAAACGCGTGTCCTGGGCAAAAGTTGAAGCACTCGTAAATGCCTGAGGAGAAAGAGCTGCGGTGGCGGCACGTTCGTGGCCGGTTGGAGCCGACCGACTGCGAATGCCACCTTTGCAGGACGAATGGCAAAACCGGCGTACTGTGTAAACGGCGGACATGGCGCCCGCCCCCGCGCCTGACCTTGACCAAGCCGCCAAAGAACGTGGCAGACTGCCTGCGGCAGTTCAAGGCAGCAGATGCGGCGTTCGACAAAGTCACCGAAGGACCGTTGCAGAATGTGGATATCGTGCAGGAGCTGACCAAAATGGTGCTGATGCAGGAAGCGTTGATCATCTGGCTGGCAGAGCAAATACACAAGCTTCCCGGGCAGCCTAACAGCATGGATCATATGATGCTGTGCGACGTAAACGAATTGTGCAAAATCCACACGATCTACAGCATTGAGGAAAACCAGAGGAAGGGACTCCAGATGAAAGAACAGTTTCGTAAAAAGTATGGGTGGTGTGATAAGCCTGAACGAGATAGCGGGGCGCGTGAGCGCAATCCGAGGACAGATAAAGGAGCATGACTTTCGCTACTACAGCGAAGGTCTGCCGACGATCCCAGACCAGGTGTATGACGCATTGATGCGGGAGCTGCAACAGCTCGAGTCCGAGTATCCGGATTTGATCACACCCGATAGCCCCACCCAGCGCGTGGGGATTGAGACGTCCAAAGGTTTCACGAAAGCGAAGCATCTGCGCCCCATGCTGAGCATCAGCAACGCTTACAACGATGAAGAGCTGCGCGACTTTTATGAGCGCTGCGTGGAGGCAGCCGGCGGGAAACCGCTGACCTGCACCGTGGAGCCTAAGTTCGATGGTCTGGCTATATCCGTGCGCTACACTCGCGGTCTGCTGAGTCTGGCAGTCACGCGAGGGGACGGCAAGGAAGGGGACGATGTGACCGCCAACGTGCGCACAATCCGCAACTTGCCGCTGACTGTGCCGTACGAGCACGACCTCGAGCTGCGCGGTGAGGTGTACATGTCGCGCCGCGTGTTTGAACGCTTGAACGCACAACTCATTGCGGATGGAGAAGAACCTTTCGCCAACGCGCGTAACGCTGCTTCTGGGGCGTTGAAGTCGCTGGACCCGCAGCAGACGGCGGAGCGGGAGCTGTCGATCATATTTTACCACGCGTATGCGCAAGCCGGGCTGTGGGAGAAGTACAACGCTATGCTGTTGTTCATGCAGCACAGGCTGCAGGTGCCTTGCTCGGCAGCCTTCACCTCTTTGTGTTTCGACTTCGAGGATGTGCGGCGCTCTGTGCACAATATCGGCACCAACCGACCCACCTACCCTTTCGACACAGACGGGGCAGTGATCAAGGTGAACGAGCTCGACGTGCGACAAGAGTTGGGGGAGGGCAGCAAAGCCCCGAAATGGGCAGCCGCCTTCAAGTTCCCGCCCGAGCAAGCAGTCACGAGATTGCTGGGAGTCGATTTCCAGATCGGACGCACCGGAGTCCTGACTCCGGTGGCCAGGCTGCAGCCGGTAAGTCTGTCAGGATCTACCGTCAGCAATGCAACGCTGCATAACTTTGACGAAATCAAACGCCTGGGTGTGCGTATTGGCGATATGATCGTCATTGAGAAGGCGGGGGAGATTATCCCCAGCGTCAAGCGCGTCTCCAATCCCGGCGCGCGTACCGGGGCGGAGCAGTACATCACGCCCCCAGTGAAATGCCCTTGCTGTGGCGGCATCGTGGAGACCGCAGCGGACATGGTGGCCGTACGGTGCGTCAATCGGCACTGTCCCGAACGTGTGCAACGTGTCCTGGAGCACTTCTGCTCCAAGCCGGTGATGAACCTGAAAGGTATAGGACCAGGTGTGCTGGCCATCCTGCTGGCGAACAAGGCGGTGTTCTCCCCCAAGGACCTGTACGCGTTGACAGAAGAGCAACTCGTCAGCTTTCCCGGGATCGCAGCCACAAAGGCGGCAGCTATCGTGGCTGCTGTGGACGCCAGCAGGAAACAGCCGGCGTGGCGTGTGCTCGCCGCTTTGGGTATTCCAGGCGTAGGGGCGACGCTGTCCCCGCAATTGCTGACCGCTTTCGGCAGCATCGACAAACTTGCCGCCGCCAAGGTGGAAGAACTGACAGCGCTTGAAGGTGTCGGAGATATTACTGCCCGCGACATTTCGGAATGGTTCGTGCAGTTCGAGAACCAGAATTACTTCTTCGGGTTGAAAGCCTGTGGGCTGCAAACTGCTGCTGAAACAGTGGCGGCGACATCGGACAAATTAGCGGGCACCAAATGGGTGATCACTGGAGCGCTGAGCCAGCCGCGGGATGTCGTCGAAAGCATCATTAAGGCGCATGGTGGCGCTGTGTCCAGCAGCGTGAGCAAGAAGACCACGTACTTGCTTTGCGGCAGCGATGCGGGAAGCAAGCTGCAAAAAGCTGAGAAGCTGGGCGTGCCAGTGTTGTCGGAAGACGCGTTCCTGGATCTGCTCAAATGAGCCGGTATTGCAAGCTGTGCACAGCCAAGGCTGCGTGCGCTGCAGCCGAAGCGTGCTTGAAGTCACAGTTGGGCGCAGCGGCTGCTCCAGCGAAGAAGTCCAGTGCGCGGAAGGCAACGCCTCCTCCAGCACCACCCGAAGTGGTGTATCGCGACCCGACGGAGGAGGGGGAGTTCATGTGGGGCTGTCACATCAAGCTGGCGGACGAGATGGCCGCGTGCACCGAGAACTCAGGAGACATGTACAACAAACTGGCCAAGCCGTTGTATGAAGCGTGGGACGCGCACATGCTGCACGTCGCCACAACGCAATTCCCCGCGCCGGACGAAGTGCGCAAGATAGCATTCCGTTATCTTCTGGAGCACGGGGATGCGTTACTGCAGGCCACAAAAAAGGAACTGGACAGAGCTTGTGGCGAGCCCCAAGCATACAACGATGCAGTCATTCGTGACTGGTTCTGTTGGTTGTACCGTAATTTCCGCCAATGGAAGAAAGATTCAGTCAGGTAGTCAAAAAGTCAGGCACACAACTCATTCAAAACATCAATAGCAACATCCTCATGAACACCAACACTCAGCAGACAGGCGTCAACGCAATCACACCAGCCGCAGTTCAGTACCCAGGAAACGTCGAGACGCTCGTGCAAGTGCACGAGCTCAACCGCGCGCAAATGGACCACCACCAGCGACAGCAGGACGCGGCAGACGCCGCCAACGCCATCAACATCTTCAAGCTGGAGACCAAGACGGCGATGACACGCAAAGTGTCCGCCGCAGCCAAGGCGTTTGAAGATGCCAAAGCGGATCGCAACAAAGCTGGCGAACAGCTGAACACCGCGGTGCGCGATTACGCGCTTGCCGTGGACCGCAAGGACAAGACCACGATTACGATGGTTGCAGCGATCAACGCGTTCTACCCGGACGCAGAGATGACGGTGAACCGCCTGCTCCCCACAGCTCCGCGCTTGGTGTCTCGCACCCAGCAGGAAACCTGCACCGTGGAGGAGTGGCTGGTGGTCGAAGGTACTGAATTGCGTGCGCGCACCAGTGTGGACACGTCGGTGAGCATTCCGGCGGCCACGGGCAACGGCAGCTCGCAGGATGGCTGGCTCCGGGAAGTCGTTCTGGACGCCAAGCTGAGCAAGGCTGTCCGCGAGCAGCTTGAGCGCATCGAGAGCGTCAAGAAACTGGAGGCCGAGCACAAGGCCGCGAAGCAGGAGCTGGATCAGCTGGATCAGCATGCCGACCTGCTGCACGCCCGTGCGCTGCGCATGCAGCTCGACACCACCCCCAACGGCGCCAAGCTGTTGCAGTCGATCGACCTTGCCACGCAGGCCGCACAGTCGGGCAACTGGCTGTTGCTGGAAGGACCTGCGACGAAAGCCGCACCCCCAGCGCTGCCTGCGCCAGTCGAAGCTGTCACCAAGAAGAAAGGCCGCCCTAGCAAGAAGTAACACCCATGCGCGGTGAGAAGGTAGACATCGCGGGCGCCGGCTTAAACCCCGGCGCCCGTTTTCCGCGGCAACGGCCGCGTGAGAGGAGGATAACGTGCATCACACCACCACCCAAGCCTTGGCGGCAAATATGGTTCAAGCGTCTGAACGCAGACAGCTATGCGCGGGTAGTGCAGTATACGCATTGTGATGAGGCGCTAGATCTGCGTTTCGAGTATAGCACCAGGACGACAGTGCACAGTTCATGGCGCGTGCATGACATGCCACCGCATGTGCAAACTGCGTTTAAACCATTTCTCGACAAATTATGCGAGGAGCAAACCAAAGAACAAAAGGCACGCATAGCGTCGCTATTCTGCAAAAGCCACGTACGCTGAGGCTCACAGAAATTGAGTATCCCGCGCGCTATATAGGCTGGCGGGCGGAGTGGGTAAGCCATCCCCGTAAAATGGGAGTGCAGTGGATTCGCGTCATGAGTATGAACGCTGACCCAAGTCGCCGACACTTTGAGGTTAAACGCTTCGGCGTAGCTCCGAGGTTTTACGGAACGTTCACGAATATGCCCGACAACGAGCGCTCGTTGTTTTTCGATTACCTGGAAAAGCAAAAAGATGCGTAGCATTCACCCACCACGTCAGGTGCGCATAGTACCGACGGTGACCCCAGCGCCGCACGGCTGGGAGCCGGTGTGGCAGCGTTGCTGTCTGGCAGTGCGCGTTGCGCGTTTGCTGCGGAATGAAAGGGAGCCAGACAGATATCTCTATGAGGTCTACACCTTGAGCAAGATGCATCTTTTTGTGGAGCATCTGGCGGATCTTCGACCAGCGCACCGAAAACTGTTCGAGGGGAGTCCAGGGTACGAGGCAATTCCTGACTTCATCGCCGTGCATGACGGTTATAGGACTGTCTGGTGCGGGGTGTGTGATGTGCCTGGACTGCGCGCAGCACGCGTGATCCGCGGGGAACCCAACGCATGGAACGCAGGTGAGACCTTGTTTGTCCTGTATACAGGGCGCTCTCATTACACTGTGCAGCGCGCGGGACTTCTCACCATGACAGAGCGCCTCGCGCTGGAGTCTTACTTTATTCACCATGCAGACAGTTATCATTGATTCGAAGTTGCAGCCGTTGCAGCTTCCGGACGTAGCAATTGGAATCAAGGCGCTGAAGCGCATCGCCGAGTCCCTGACCCCCGGGGACGTCGTCTACTCGGAGATCCCCACCACGTCCGACATGGTGCACACTTCGTATTTGAATTACCTGGAGCAGTGCTGGGCTACGCACACCGGTGTCGTCTTCTCTCCGGACATCTTTTGGTTTACACTGATGTGCGAGCTGGCAGGCATGGTGCGGGAAAATCCCGAGCGTTACCGCGCGTTGTTTTCCACCAGCAAGGACAAACAGGAGATCGTAGTCATGACGGGTGATGCTGTCGTGATGCCCATGGATCGTCTGACAGATGCGCTGAGTGCGAAAACACCCTTGGATGCGCGCATGTTCCTGCCGCAGTTCGGCCCTTGGCAATCGCTGGGGTCCAAGACCGCTATGATGGCCGCGCTGGCAGATGCTGCTTCGCCGTTCTACAACTACTCGATGTTGATGTGTGGCATCCCCAAGATTGTGCTTCTGGGCGACGAGATGGACTGGACGACAGTGCAGGTCAACTGGGAGACGGTGCGCAAAGCGTTCTGCAGGCACACCAGTGACAAGGATCAGGCATGGCTGGACGAAGTTGCTCGTGGTTTGGACCTGCTGTGGCTCCGCGCTGTAAACCCGCACGATGACGAAGCTGCAGACTTCTGGGCTGACATGTTCAAGTTGAACCGCTGTGGCAGTGGACACGAGACGGAAGTCGCCGGCTGGTTTGGCAAGCTGTTCCGTAAGCAGCCACGTCCGCGTTATGCTGGGAATTTTGCACAGCACACCGCGGCGGTTCACTACCGCAGCATCAGTATCGACACGGACTTCCTGGCATTGCACGGGCCGCTGTGGTCGATGGTGCGCGATGGTGTCGCGTATCCGGAGTTTGGACAGATCATCATCCAAAAACCCCGCGCTAAAGCATGACGGCGGCGTTTACAATCAGCTTGGTGCCGCTGGCTTACCTGCTCACGCGCTACGATTTGCACAGCAAGAAGTTTGAAAAAGTGGGCTGGAAGGACGGCACCTACGGGCGCGAGGCGGAGGACGGCAGTGCGTATATGGTAGAAGGCGAGAACCGCAACGGAAAGCTGATGACCAGCACCAGCTTCGAGTGCGGCCCATTCTACCCGGAGACCGTGGTGGTGTCTGGCGAAGATGGCGACGACAAGTCCCTGCCCCACTGGATGCTGCGCATAGTCATGCGTAAACTCAATCGCACGCACGGCATGGAGAACATCATCTTGCCGCGTGGTTTTGTGAATGGGGAGAATACATGGCGCTACGCCGTGCGTTCTGAACGCGGAGGAGAGTGGTGGTACAGCATCAATGCAGGCACGAAGTTGCACAACCTACCCAACGTGGAAGTCATCTCAGAGCGCGCAGGACACCACGTGGGTATCTTTGTGGAAGACCTGATGCTGTTCCTTCACGGGGACGTGCCGCTGCTCGATGGTGTGGATCTTCGCCCGTTTGCTCCAAGAGCGGGGGAGATGGTGCATGACCTGGTGCTGAGCTCAGACGTCGGTGTGGTGGCCTACACCGACACGGGCGCAGCTTTCATCGAAAACGATCCGACCGGAAGGCATGCTTTCATCTGGCGCATGGACAACGGACTCAACGCTCGTTTCGACTGGGCGTCTAAAAAGGGAGGACCTGTCGCTCCCGCATGAGTCAGCGCTACATCGTCTGGCTGAAGTTCAGCCCAGCGGCTGCGCACAAATGCGGCGAGCTGCCCAACGTGTGGGTGGAGCAAGGTGACGGGAGCATGAGCAGGAAAACAGCTGACCGCATTGCGCGCGAGCTGGGTCAGTCTTTCCGTGGTGTTCGTGCCAAGGTGCTGAAGCTGCACACGTATCCGATGTTGCTGTGCATCGGGAGTCACGAGGCGCAACCCATACCCACCCTGGACAAGGCATCTCAGGCGTGGAAGGAATACCGTGATAAGAACCACATACCCGAAGATGCAGTGCTGCAGGTGTTGGTGCGCGATGCAGAGACACGTGCACCATTGGCAATCATCACGCACAACGGGCGTTGCTGGACTCCCGGCACGGCGCACCGCGTAGAGCTGCCTCTGGCGGGCGTACCAACATTGGCCGAGGAGAACGCATAAGCATGTACCAAGTTAAATTCGAAGACGCAGACAATGGCACCGTGTTCGGTCTTGTAGACAAGCATTCAAAGGAAGGCATGCGTGCCCATCAGCGCGGCAAAGTGCGGGTGCGCGACGTGCTGACAGGTCAGGCCTATGTGGTGGAGCCTGCGGCTATTACGGAGATCCCCATAGGCAAACCCAAGCGGCATGCTGTGACGGGTGCGTGGGTAAACGACGACGAGCTGGGACACCATGTAGCAGAAGAGCTGAGCAAAGCCGAAGCCATATCCGAAGCATTGGACGGGTTGGTGGAGGGTAAACTGTTCACTGTAGGTGTAGCCGACGGCTGCGCCTATTACTTGGTGACGCACGTAGCCAAACGCCTGGTGCGTGTGGCGTGGCGCGGATTCCATCCTGACGCGTGGCGCTGCCCAGTGCTGGGGATGGGCGGTCAGTTTCCCCGGGACTACATTGAGCGGTTTTTATGATCGAGCTACCCAAGCCGGTGATGACACCCCACGACGTGATCGACTTTGTGGTGGACTATTTTGGCGCTGACACGCAGCGACGTTCGCGTAACGCACGCGGACAGTGTGTGTATCGCGGATTAGAAGGGCGACTGTGCGCCTTCGCGCTTTTCGTCAGCAATCCAGAGGCGCTCATTGAGCAATGCAGCTCCCACATGCAGCTGGCTCCTGTACGCTTGCGCGAGGAGGTGCAGCACCTGCCACATCTACAATCACATCGCAACTTCTGGCTGGACGTGCAGGTACTGCACGATCGGAACTTCTACTGGAGAAGTGAAGGCGGACTGACAGAATCAGGTGTGTCTTTCGTCCAAGAACTTAAAAAGCGGTGGAGTAATGGCTGATGCTGAAGACTGACGAAATTTTTATCGGTGCGCGTTATGAGATACGCACCGAGGACGGGCGCTGGGTGGCTACCGTTGTCGGTATAAACAATACACACCTGCGCTACAGCAGGAACGACAAGAGCACATTGCAGCACCGGACGACTATAGCGGATTTTGCCGCCATGGGTGTGCGTCGCGTTTATCCCTGCACGGTGTACCTGCCCGGTGTCGACGGCGTGGGTGTGCTGGAGAATCAGCTGCTCGTAGCACCGGCAAGCGAGCTTCGGGATGAGGACAAACCGATCGCGCGCATCCCCGAGCATGATGGTAAAGAGCAGATGATGAAGAACGTCAAATGGCTGACGGATCATTTCTACACCTTGCAACGTCTGCTGGGGCTGAAGCTGAAGGGTGGATGGGTGACGACAGTGGGGGACGTCATGCGTGAGCTGCACGCACGTCATGCGCCTGTCTCTGAGGAAGACATCCCGCAGGCGCTGCGTGCGCTGATGGAGAAGACAGACACTAAGGCTGAGGACTGGACAGCCACAGAAGGTCCATCTTCTGGCGCGGGTGAGGATTACTACTACACGCGCCCCGTCGCGCAAGAAGTGTGGTGGGTGTGCATAGACCAAGGCGTGGTGGACGACATAGCACTGATGCCTACAGAAGAATGACGCATAAACTAAGTGCAGATTTTATCTCTTGGGAGAAGCGGATAAAGGAGGCAGTGACATGGAAGGAAGTGTTCAGCATATTCGTCAAAACCAACGAACAGCTGCGAGCTTCCTTCCGCGAGATTAGCGCCGCCGTGCACCCGGATGTGAACAACGGACATCCGCGCGCTGAGGCAGTATTCAAGCTGCTGGGAGAATGGCGAGCCAAAGCAGACAAGGAGCTGAATGGCACCAAGGCGGTGTTTGAGAACGGCGTACTGGCGCAAGCTGTCACGTTCAAGACAAAGCGCGGCACCTGTGTGCTGAACCGCATGCGCTTCAAAGGCTCCGGGTGTCTGATTTACACCGGCGTACTCTCCACCAAGGAGGGTGACGTGCCGGTGTATGCGCGTGTGCCGCGCAGCCCCAAGGACAACGATCTGATGCAGCGGGAGGTGGATGCTTTCAGCGCCATGGCCAAGCAGCTCAAGACCATGTCAGAGGAGAGTCAGAAGTTTCTGTCGTGGCGCATTCCGTACTTCGACTCGTCGGTCAAGCTTACCGAGCCAGGCAAGCCCGCAAAGCAGTTGAATCTGTTCCGCGTGCTTCCCGACTACACGGATGGGTGGTACTCGGCCGCGCAGATCAATGAGCGGTATCCGGAAGGTTTGGATCCCAGGCTCGTAGCATTCATCTGGAACCGCATGCTGGAGGCCCTCACACTGGCTCACGCAGCCAAGGTGTACCACGGGAACATCAACCCGCAGCACGTGCTCATCCATGCGGCGACGCACGTGGGCAATTTGATCGACTGGACCGCCGCGGTGACAAAGCCGGGGCAGGTGCTGGGGTATCTGAGTGCGCCTGAGCGCAAGCCAGGCATGCCAGCACGCACAATCAGCATGCCGCAAGAGTGGCATCCTAAAGGCGCGGTGCGAGTCCCCAACGCGGGCACCGATCTATTTCAACTGGCCTGGGTGATCGTGAAGCTGCTGGACAAGAAACTGACGAGCGATGCACCCATGCGTGTACGGGAGTTGCTCAACAAGTGCGTCCAGCCAGACCCCGGCAAAAGATTTCGCAGCGCAGTGGTGCTGCATGAGGAGCTGAAGGCAGCATTGTTCGAAGCATACGGAAAGCCGACGTTCGTCGAGCTCGTAATGTAAAAGACCCAGGCAACACAAACGACCATCATGGCCGACAAAGCAGACAAGACCGCAGAACCAGCAGCCGCCGTGGCTAAGCTGGAGGACGTTAAGAAGGAAGTCAGCAACACCAACGAAGCAGGCGCAAGAGCACCTGCAGAGACCGCCGCTGGAGGCACCACGGAAACACCCGCAACGGAAGTTGCAGGGGAAACACAGGAAGAAGCGGCAGCAGCCGGCGCACCGGAGGTCGCGGAATAATATGGGCGGCGGCTCACACAGCACATCGTCGTACTCCTCAGTGGTGGACGACTTGAAAAGCTCAGGAGCGTCATTCGCGCGCGCAGCTACCGCCAGCAAAACTGGTGATTACAGCGCGCGTGCGATCGCGGACATCCTCGATCCACGCAAGCTGAAGAACGGCATGCGCGAGTCCTGCTATGTGCCCGGCGCAACCACGTTGCTGCCGATCATCATTGCCATGGACGCCACCGGCTCCATGGGCGCGGTGCCGGGGCAGGTGCGCGATCAACTGCCCAAGCTGCTGGATACGATCATCGAACAGGAAATCAGCGACCATCCGAACATCATGTTCATGGCGTTTGATGATGAGACAACGAGCCCGCAGGCGGCGTTCCAAATGGGGCAGTTCGAGATCGACTCGAAGGTGCTTCTGACGTCTCTGAATGAGTTCGTCTTCCCCGGGCGCGGCGGCGGCAACAATGGGGAGTCGTATCACCTGCCGATTTACGCGGCGGCGCACCATACGAAGCTGGAGTGCTTTGAACAGCACGGAGAAAAAGGCGTGTTTGTCCTTATCGGGGACGAGCCGCCCATGCTCAATGCGCGTGACGACTGGCACAAACACGGCACGTCCAAAGACCTGCTCAAGGAGCTGTTCCATGTGGACGCGCAGGCTGATATGCCTCTGGTGGAAAGCCTGCGCAAACTGAATGAGACCTACCATGTGCTCATTGTGCGCCCAGGTGAAACCAGCCACGGCAGGAAGCCGCACATCACCAAGCAGTGGCAGGACTTGGTGAAGGATGCTGGCGGCAACCCGCAGCATGTCATCGAGGTAGCGAAGACGGAGTCGATCACCTCAGCGATCGCGCTCTTCATCGGACAAGCTGTGGCAGGCCTGGAGCATGACGACCTCGTCGATGTGCTCAATGCCAAGGGTGCAGCTGGTGTGGCTGATGCTGCACGCGCCACGTCCGCCATCACCGCCTACACGGGCGGCGGCAAGATCGTGGCAGCAGGCAAGGCCAGCAGTGAGCTGGTGCCTGCGGATGAAGAAAGCAGTGGGCGTCCCCGCGCGTAAACGAAGCAGCGATAGCTAAAAGACAACACGGGCGGGGAGGTGCAGATCTCCCCGCCCCATTTTTATGGACCGGGCGGCCTGTTGACGCCCGCGCCTCTTTTGAGCCAAGCAATGGCCCTTTCCAGATTGGTGGGGTTGTCTTTGAACATACCAAGTCCGGAATTGCAGTTAGTGCACAGCAAGCCGCGCACGCATTTGTGGCATCCCTTCCTGAGTCCATAACCACAGCAGGCATGATCATGGTCAAGGCACCACCCCTTTTTGCTAGGCTCGGTGGTCCCACAAATACCACAGCGCTTAGGCTGTGCGTCATACCATTCAATGCTCAAGCCCATGCGCGTGAGCGTCCTTGATAGCCGCTTGCGCAGAGCGGCTTCTGGGTCCTTCCAATAGAGCGCCTGAACTCGCTCTAAGTTTTGCTTACGTTCGATTTCTTTGGCGATCGGAATGCACGTGTCGCACACCGGTTTAACGTTCGACTTGCAACTCGAGACGACTGGTTGATCGCAATAGCGACATCGTCGCTCGCTGGAAATAGCCCTGTCAGGGTATCTCACACCCTGCTTGTTGTGGTGTGTCAATTTCCTGACAGCGTTTAGCCGGTCATACCTACCGCGCTTGTTAGCTTCAAGACAGCTCTGACACCTTGGAAGCGTGCCGCGGCGCGTGTGAGTTGCGACAGGGGTGACCTTACATTGACAGCATAAACCAGTTCTCATAGTTAACAAATAGCATGGAGATGAACAAAAGTAAAACAGCCAAAATCGTATTTGGCTTAGGATTCGGCGATGAGGGAAAAGGCAGCTGCGTTGATTATTTTTGCAGGCAGATGGACTCCCCGATGGTGGTGCGTTTCAACGGCGGCGCCCAGGCGGCGCACAACGTGGTGACGAGTGAAGGCCTACACCACACCTTTCAACAGTTTGGAGCAGGCGCCATGGCCGGCGCCCGCACGCTGCTCTCCCGGTTCATGTTGGTCGACCCTATTCGGCTGGCCACTGAAGCGACGGAGTTGACCACGAAGCTGGGGCGTTGGGTGTTGGATGACCATTTCATTGATGCTTCCGCGCCGGTGCTGACTCCATTCCATGGCGCACTCAACCGCTTGAAGGAGCGACACCGCGGCGACAAACGCCACGGCTCCTGCGGCAACGGTATTGGAGAACTGATGACGGATCTGACCGGTGGTGTAGAAGGCAGGACTGTGATGCGTATGGGCAACCTGCGCGACAGCGCAGCTACGCAAACAGCGTTGCTTGATGAGATCCAGTGGCGCTGCCAACGCGCGACGCGTTTGCTCAAACGCGCACCAGGCGACGATTACGACTGGAACACCCTGCACGATGCCGGGGTCGTACCAACCTTGGTGAAAGCATACCGCAGGCTGGCTGATGAGTTTCAAATCCTCAGCTCCGGCACGTGCCGCACGATGCTCAGAGAGTGCACCAACTTGGTGTTCGAAGGCGCTCAAGGCGTGCTGCTGGATGAGAACTTCGGATTCCCGCCGCACTACACGTGGAGCAACTGCACACCGGCAAATGCGCATACATTGCTGCAGGAGGCAGAGTGCGAACACTCCACGCAGAACATCGGCGTGCTGCGCAGTTATTGCACAAGACATGGCGCCGGTCCGATGCCCACGGACTCCCACCCCATCCCGGAAGCCTGGTTTCCAGGCGAGCATAACAAGCGGAATGACTGGCAGGGCAACTGGCGCAAAGGCGTGTTCGACGGGGAGCTGGCTGCTTACGCCGCACTTCGCGTGCAACGCGCAGGCTACGCATTCGACATCGCGCTGACGCACATGGACATCGTGGAGTACACCGGAGGTGTGATCGCAGTGAGCAATCATCAAGATCTTGAGGCTGATGACTCTGCCGAAGCCTATGCATGGGCTGATTGTATGGATGGTGAAGAAGCCGACCAGCGGCTGCTGGCAGAGTATCTGCGTCAAGTGACCCCCAGCACGCCCGTGACAATCAGCGCGGATGCGTTTGTTAACACGCTGGAGAAGCGCACGCACGCCAAGGTGAAGTTTATTTCGCGTGGCCCCACAGCTGCAGACAAGGAGGCGCTGTGAGCGACGACGAGCCATCGACTGGGGACAAGGTGCTGGAGGCGCTGCGCGAGCACGTGACGAACGAAGCGATAAATCGGCCTGTGAGTTTCAGCCCGTTGTTTAAAGCGCTCTACGGCGCCATTCCACCCAAGACAGCCAATTGGCTTGGGTGGTTTGGACGCCGACCTGTGCCCGTTTATAGGCGAACCAGGAATACCGCGTAATCACTCAGGAGAGATCCGGATCGACCTGGGTATTGGTGGCCCACCAGGCGCAAAGTCCGAGCTGCGTTTACGCGCCGAGACCTCAGAGCAGTTCCGATTTCCCCGGAGCAAGCGCCGGCGCATCCGCAAGAAGTGGCGCAAAGATCCGCGCAACTGGCGCACGACACCGCTGCTGGAGACTAATCCCATCTACCGCGAGATGCTAGACAAGGTCCGCGCATGGCAGGTGCGGAACATTTGTCCACCTTTGGACGTTGCACCGTTTGAAGGTGTGGTTGTGGGGCTTCCCGCCGATCTAGCAGCCGTGGAGGCGAAGTTTATCGCTGGCATGTTCCCTGCATCTAAAGTCGTTTGTCCAACGGAAGACCTGCACACCAAGGCCGCTGCGGAACTGTTCCAAGTAACTCCTGACTGTGTAACGCCGGAGATGCGCCGGCGGGGAAAAATGAGGAACTACAACAAGCACTACGGCATCTCCGCCCAGGAGCTGCAAGATTGGGTCGACAAAAACGCATAATTTTATGAACATCTCCATCCACAGACTGAAGGTCAACGAGAGAGCATCTGATGAAACACTGAGTTTCACGGCGGACGTACACATCAACGGAAAGCTGGCCTTTATGGCGCGCAATGACGGGCAAGGCGGCTGCTGCTTCTTTGAACCGGCGCCGGAGCAGTACCCCAAGTGGCCGCGCGGTGTGCCAAAAAAGCCGGGAGCCTCCAGCGATCCTGCGTACAAACCGCTGATGGATGCTTATTACAAGGGTGTGCAGGAGGTAACACAGGCGGTGAACGCAGTCATAGCGCAGGCAGAAGCCTACGCCGCGGCGCTGCCGGAGGTTCCGTACGGGGAAGGTATGGAAGGCACATTTAAGCAGGACCTGGACTTCCTGATTCCACATCTGGCGAGCGAGCAGCACGAGTTTAATGTTGCGCGTAAAAAGCTGCAGCGCACGCTGGGCAAGAAGTGCCTCTGGCTGCACGTGTCAAAGCCGGGCGTCATGACGGTGGTCAACCGCAATACGCGCAAGGACATGCCATATACCCCGGAGCTGGCAAACAAGATGAAGACGCACGCGACGTGGGTTGGGCTGGTCCGTGTCATCCTCAACGAGCTGGACATCAACGAGGCCACTAAACTAACGATTGAGGCGGAGGACGCGTTAATCGCGGAACAGGAGAAAGAACACGCATGACGCGCGCAACCGCTCCTGACGGTCTGCCGATATTTGTCCTGACACCGGCGGCGCATCGCATCATCAACGGTACGAAGCGCTACCACATGGATCGCATCAAACAGGAGGCGCGCAATGCAGCAGCCAAAGCGGGCTAGACCGCCGAAGGCGGTGTTGCCGTCACCCCCTCCTGCGACCCCACCGGAGCCGCGGTATATGCTGTGGCTGCCAGAGCTCTCCCCGGGCAAATGGTCACGTGAGATAAACGGAGGTCGATTCTTCATCACCAATCGGGATGTGACGAAACGTCCAGATAATCTGACGTGCAACATATTGGCGGAGGTGGAGCGTGTCGAGTACTCGACTGGTATGCGTTACGCGCCTACACGTGGTGACGGCTGCGAGCTGGCCAATGCTAACGTCATGTCGCAATCCAAAGCGATGCTGCACATTTTGTTCAAGCTGTACAACACGTTTGGCAAACTGACAAAGGAGGAGCAGGATGAGATTCAACCTGTGCTAGAGCTGGCGGGGGTGAAAGGATGGAAACCGAGACCGAGCCCAATGCTTGATGGCGCCGCCGTGCGGGATTAAATGACACCTGAGATTCAACTACGTTCGGGGCAGTATTTCAACTTTGACCGCCCCGAGGACTGCAAGATTCAAATTGAGGACATCGCCCACGCTCTGGGCAACAGCTGCCGCTTCGGTGGACACTGCCGGCAGTTCTACTCTGTGGCGCAGCACAGCGTTTATTGCAGCCGCTACGTGCCGCCAGGCTTCGAGCTGGAGGCGCTTCTGCACGATGCCGGTGAAGCGTTCTATGGTGACGTGTGCACGCCGCTGAAACGGCATCTGCCGGAGTTTCAAGCGCTGATGCACCGCGTGGACACTGTGGTGCATGCCGCGCTGGGTATTCCGCTGCGCATGTCGCCGGAAGTCCAGGACGTTGATTTGCGCATGCTGGCTGCAGAGCGTGAGCAGCTGATGCCGAAGACAGGCAAAGCATGGGAGGTGTTGTCAGGTGTCACACCGGTCTCGCTGTTTATCGAGAACTGGGACGCAGCAATGGCGCGGGATTACTTCATGGTGCGGTTTCGTTACCTTACACGCAAGCAGCCGATTGCAGGAGTATGAAGCACGTCTACGTATTTGTTGCTGCGGCTTTGGGTTTTATTGCCGTTGCGTTTTATGTGCAGGATGAAGCGTCAGATCGCGACATGGCTCGGCTGCAACGCCTGATGCCGCAGGCGCACACCCACTCCTGGGACATTTGGGTGACAGATCCTGTCACTGGGATGATCCTGCACAAACCGGTGCAGTGCCGTGTTTGCATCAACTGCGGGCTGCAGGAGTACAGGACCATCGAGCAGACTTCTCCGTGATCACAATTCCGCACGTCAACACGCGCTACTACCATGTTCCGCCCGCGGATAAGAGCGTCGCGATGTGTACGTTCCATGGGCGGGAGCACGCATCCGCTGCGTGGTGTCCGCAGATGGACCCTGGCTGGAGCGAGGAGCAGAAGCAGGCCTATATCGACGGCTTCCGGAGCATTCAACGCGCACAGCGCCCGGATTATTTTGACAAGCACATGCTCAGCGAAACCACACCCGCATGACCAGCACATCTACCCCAAGTACGCACGCCCCAGCAGGCGTGCGCGGAGCCTACGACAGCAACCTCTTTGAATCTTTCCGCCACGCAGTGCGTGCGCGCTTCACGCAGAACACGGAGAAGCAGCCTGTGTTCCTCACAGCAGCGCCGGTCGGTAAGACCTTGTTCGACATTTATCTGGACCACCTACCCGAAGACCAGCGCCAGACTTGCAACTGCAACACCTGCCGCAGCTTCATCAACCGCGTTGGCGGGCTGGTGACCATCAATCCCGGATCCGGGAGGCTGGCGTCTGCTGTGTGGGACATCGCGGACGCGCCCGACTTTTACGGCCCTGCCGTGCACGCCATGCTGCAGCATATCGAGACCGCCAAGGTCACCGGGCAGTACATCGCGGAGAAGTACGAGATTGGCGAGCAGGTGACCGGCACGTGGACGCACTTCAACGTACGCATGCCAGCCTGCTGGGTGAACAAGAGCGTGGTGAAAACACCAGGACAAGTGATGGCCAGCAAGCGGGAGGACTTCCGCACCATGCGCCGTGCTTTGTCCGAGTTCGACTTGGAGACAGTCACCAAGGCTGTGACGCTGCTGAAGCTGGAGAAGTTCGACAGTGCAGAAAAGGTCATCGGACCTGCTGAATTCCTGAAGCTCACCATGGAGTATGTGGACGCGGTGCGCAGCAAAGTGCTGCAGGATAACGTCTTGTGGTGCGCAATCGCCACAGCACCTGATGGCTTCTGCCACCCGCGCAGCTCCATGATCGGCACGCTGCTGGAAGATTTGCAGGGAGGTTTGTCAGGCGCGGAGGCGGCCAGGAAATTTAACGCCAAGATGCACCCGACGGCGTACATGCGTCCGACGGCCGCACCAACGGAAGGTGCCGTCAAACGTGCTGAAGCGCTGGCGGAACAACTGGGGATCGCCCCATCTTTGCAACGCCGGTACGCGCGCATGGAGGACGTGGTGGAGACGCTCTGGAAGCCACCGGCTGTTTCAGCACCACCGCCGGCTGTGGGTGTGTTCGCCGGTCTGGCCAAGTCCAGCAAGCCCACACCCGCTGCGGTGACATCCACGGACGTGCAGCGCATCACCTGGGCCAAGTTCCAGGCGACGGTGCTACCGCAAGCCAGCGAGTTGTTCGTCAATCTGCAGGGCTCGTCCTACTTGCCTTTCACTGCACTCCTGACAGCGGTGAACGCGGACGCCCCGCCGCTGTTCCAATGGGACAGCTTGGAGCAGCGCAATCCGGTGTCGTGGTACACCTACAGCAAAGCGTCACAGCTGACCCCGCTGCGCTGGAGCCTGCACCACGCAGCCAACAGCTCGGTGCGCGTGAAGGCCATCGTAGCCAAGCCCAACATGTGGTTCGGCGGCGCAGACAAGTTTGCACATCAAGGCCTCGGCGTTATCCTCCTGCTGGAAGGATGCCGCGACACGCAGAAGGCTGGATCAGGACTGTTCCCGACATGCATGCGCTCCGAGCTGCATGAAGTGCGCAGTGTCATCGAGGCCTACTCTGGAAAGCACGATGCTGCAGGGCAGGAGGAGGCTGACGCGGCCGGTGTGATGATCAACGCAGGAGGGAGTCCGACACCGATCCCGGTCTCCGCCCGCATCGGCGGCGTGCTGGCCAACTACATCATCGATCGTTGGGACTGATGTTTGACGACACTCATTGTTCGTGCGGCGGACGCAAAGCCGTGGAGACCATGTTGTGTGATGTGTGCGTGACGTGCTTTAAGGACACGCCGGAAATGCAGGCGTTTAATGCTGCGGATCTACCCCCAGCACAACGGCGCGGACCAGCCATACGGCTGCTCGCCATGTCGCGTAAACGGACGCAGCGTGCAGATAAACCATTTGCCGCACTGTGCGCAAGTGGAGCTACGTAAACAGCATATGCAGACACGGTCACAGCGAATGCAGAGCATCTTGGCGGCACGTCATTTACTTGACGTGCCGCCTTCTGCGGCAGCTCGAGGAGAGCTGCGGGACGCGGCGGTAGCGCTGTTGATGTGGGTGGACGACCGAGCGGGCGAGCAAGCCGGCGGGCTGTGGCCTTGGCCGGATGAGCAAACGCACAAGAGCATGATCTGGCCGCCGGTGGAAGCGACACAATATGAGGAAGGACTGACGCTGGCTTCTGCATTCCTGCTGGCAGAGCTGGAGCGCATAGGCGTGCGTGAAGTGGCTGACCCCAAATCTGCCGAAGCGCCAATCACTGAGGTGCGCCCCTACGTGGAAGGGGAGGATCTCGTGGGTGGGTTGATGTGCTACCATTGCCGGTGGGTGTTTCCGATACCGGAGAACGCACGAACCACCAGCTACGTGCAGGTGACGTGTCCGCATTGCAACGCCACGGAGCACCGCGACCAGTTCAAGGCCGCCGCTACGGATCCACACAGGAACATGCTGGGCTGGCCTTACGACGATCCCACAGTGGGTTACGATTGCTGACATGGACTTCCACACGACAAGTGTGCATGTCGCGCGCAAGCGGCACACTTGTGATGTGACCAAGCTTCCCATAAACCCCGGCGACCGCTACGTGCGGCACGTCGGGGTTTATGAGGGGGACTTTTATTGTGCGCGCATGCTGGCACAAGCGGCGCCTGTTTACGAACGGCTGAATACCGAGGCCTGGAGACGTGGCGATGAGGGGGTGGTATTTGACAATTTAGTCGCGGAGCTTGTGGAGCGGCTGGAAAACGAGCCCACGCACGTGGATGTGCGCGACGCGTCGCTTCTTATTTCGTTGTATGTGGTGGAGCATCCGCAGCAGCAATGGCTGCGGGAAGCCTTGGATGGCGCAGTGGAGGAGATGAACAACAGACCAGCATGAGTGAGTGTACCGGTGACAAAGTTTTAACCGCACGCATGGCGCGTGCGGTGGAGATTATGGAGAAAGGCGGCTACTGGGAGTACAGGCGCGACGAGAAATCTCAGTGGTCCATGGTGGTGGAGACGCCAGATCTGTTTGCGTGCCTAATAGAAGAGCTGGCTAAGGGTCACGATGTGCGCCGCTGGCTGAAGCTGGCTGAATCGCCGTATCCAGACATCAAGCTGGTCAATCCCGCAGGTCTGGATGCGCACCAAGTGGGTGACGGCTACCGGTTGTTGCTTCCTTGGGAGATCGACGGGCGGTTCGCGAATCGCGCAGAAGTTTGGTCGGTGTCGCGCGACCCGTATGGGTGGGTGCCGGCGGCCCACTGCAGGAGTGATGGTTACACGTACCGCGTGCCCTTGGCCGTGCCTTGGTCACCACCACCTGATCACTACGCACCAGCGGACGGGCGCCAGCTACACAACCCGGCAGGTCTAAACAGCTGGCAGGTTGGCGAATACAAGAGATTGCTGCTGCGTGAGGAGGTAGGCGAGCGGTGGCGCTTCAAGGAGCATTGCTGGCGGTGGGTGTCCGCAAAAAATGAGTGGGTGGTCGATGCAATACAACCCGCAGGCGTCGGCGGCTACGATCAGACCTATAGCGTGCGTCGCGACGTACCCTGGCCGGCGGTTCCCAAGTCCCAGCACTGGACAGCTTCCGACTTCGTTCCCGGGACGTATGGTGCAAATGCTACAATGGACGAGTGCGGTAATGGGTTGGTGCACCCACCTGCGTATTACCCGCTGGTGCTGCTGCGTCCATTCGAATGCGGCGGCAAGGACATCGGGTACAACTACAAGGGCTGGCGGCAGTTTACGTTCGCGGAATTTGCAGCATCGCATATCGTTCTCCCGCCTGGAGGAAACTGGCAGAAGCCTTTTAAGACACAGCAGTGACAGCACTTCAAAAAATGCAGCAACGTGTGATGAAGCAGGTTGCGGAAGCCCAGCAGGTAAAAGCAGACGAGCGGCAGCTGTGCCTCGCTAAATGCACAGCTGTCATAGACAAGCTGCGCGCGATCCTGCTGCAGAATCTAGGCGCGAGCAATCTCAAAACTGTGCGTGAGCCTTATGTAAACATCAACATGGAGCGCGCTAATCCTACGGACAATTACGTGAGTCAAAGTCTGGAGCTGAAGACGAAGATTGGACCAAACGCGGTGATCCGGATTACGCTGCACTCTAATACGCCAGGAGGCGTCAAAGCCGAACGGCTGTTGTTGGGTGGTAGCGAGCAGCGCGTCCCTGTGACGACCGAGGCGGAGCGCTGCATGGACCGGATAAGCAATGAGTGGTATGACATATGCAGACCGGCACGCTTGGCGGAGTTCATACACGTCATGGCATGCTGGACATCAATCCCTGTGTGCAAGGATTTCCCCAAGTTTAAGGCGACCCCAAAGAAAAAGGCTGTACGCAAATAAACATGACTGATCGCGAACAACACATAGCAAACAGACTTCGCACCGCCGCGGAGATCTTGGAAAAGGGTCTGGTCTGGCAACGCAAGGATCCCGACGCAGGTGAGCATGGGTTCTGGCACACACCAAAGAACCAGGGCGCGGAGGACTTGCTGCAGAATATGCACAACGGTTTTGACGTACGTGCAGAGCCTCAGCACTACATGCCGCGGTATCCGGCAGTCTTGCTGAACCACGCCAATGTGACACCTGAAGTTGTGGGTGCTGTGCACCGCCTCGTAGTGTCTGGAGAACTCATACCGGAAGGTGTGACGCTTGACATGTGGTCAACCAATAATCCGCAATGGCGCACCATCAAAGGTTGGCCGGCGGACACGACTGGCGTGTCTTTGCGCGTGCTGCGCACGGTGCCGTGGCCAAACGACCCTCGTTTGGATCGCCCTATTGACGGGGAAGAGCTGCACAATCCAGAAGGACTTACTGCTGACGAGGTGGGACAAGGGTGGAGGCTGCTCACAAGATACGAGCTCGCCAACATGCAGCTGTCTGCCGACATCCGGAGCGCTAGCGTAAGCTACCGCATATCCGCAGACACCCCGTGGGTGTCACCGCGCGGCGAGCCCTGGAAGGTCGAGGACTACGTGCCCGGGACGTATGTGTCCACCCGGGCGCTGACATTCGCATCGCCGCATCCGGCGCACTTCTCACCGCTGTGTGTTGATCACACCGTGGATGGCGTGTTTCTGTCGTATCTCGATGGTAACACCATCATGCAGTTCAGCTTGGAGGAATTCCCGCGCAAGCACATCGTCCTGCGTCCAGGATCGACAGCATGGGAGAAGCCATATAAAAAGAGTAGCGCATGAGCACACCGATTGCTTGGACCGACGTGAAGGAAGGGCACACCTACGAGATCCAGCAAGTGACATCCACCGACGTCAAAACGCAGACGCGCCTTGGTCAGCCCTTCGTGCGCGTCCTAGGGGGTAACCGCGGCATTGCGCCATCGTTTACCCCGGGAAGTCAGTTTGAGACAAAGGAGACAGACTGGCAGGGTCGTGCGTACATCATGCGCCGGCTTTGCTTCAACTACATTGTGTTGCGAGAGCTGATACCCGAAGACGCATTTAAATGAGCGCAGATGGTGGTAGAGATATGCGGTGCCCTGCCTGCAGGCGCCGAGGAATGTATGTGCGAGCGTTCTTCACGTACCTGATAACAACTGGGATTTCGGTGCTGCTGATGCAGCTGCAGCACGCGTGGCACATGCTGCCGCAGTCTGCGTACATCAACTTGCTGGCTGCCTGTATTGGTGTGGAGCTTGCGGCGCTGGCTGTGGTGCTTTTTGGAATAACTGAACGTTGCACTTGTCGTTGAGGTGCTAGGCTAAGAGATGGAAAAGAAAACAACAGACAGGTGGAGTGCCAAAGCGGCTTTTCACGGACACGTGCACGCGATACAAGGCTGCTGGATGCTGCTGCAACTGATAGTGGGGCTGGCGGCCATAGGCGCGCACGACACCCAGAACGACGCTGTTTTGCGCAAGTGCCTGGCTGTGAGCTTGTTGCTCACCCTGGGTGCGCTAGTGCTGGTATTCGCAGCCTGGGTATGTCACACCAGGAAACTGGACGAGTGCGATCCAGGCCCATGGCCCGGTCGCAACTTTGGAGATTGCAGCCCGCCGACAATTCAAGAACTGGCAACCTGGGGAGAAGAGAGGCGCGAACTGGATCCCAAGAAACGGCCGCTGTTAAAGGACATTCCGGATACCGCCAGGCTCTCTCTGGCGCAGACCCGCATGCAATCGATCAACGCTGATCTTTTGCATATTTCTGGAGCAGCAAGCACGCAGGAATATGTCGACGCGCTGGATGGTGGCACGATCTGCGGGATGTTCCGCGACGCCATCAAGGATGCCACGGGCGAGCGCCGCGCTCGGGTTACGCACGCCAAACGCAATTTTTACGATTTGATGGCGCAGGTGTGGGCTAGCGAGGAAAACCTCAGGGGAGACAAGCGACACCTGTGTGGTGTGTACAGCCAGTGGACGTGGGGTGAAGTTCGTGAACGTGCAGCAAATTTGTGAGCGAGGTCAAAACAGTAAACCTGGCAGATGTGTTGAAAGCCAAAGGGCGCTACACGGAGATACGCATGGGCGGTGGTCTGGGGCTGACAGCCAAGACGGAGCTTTCGGTAAAGGATTTGCAGTTCCCACAAGCTGACGGGATGGTGGTGGCTGGGGCGCAGCGCAACAAGCGCAAGCTGCAGAACTTGAACGCGAGACTCGGCAGAGATTCCGGCGCGCTGCTGCTGCTCGGCTGGGACTTGCCGATCTATGTGGACACGGAAGATCCCACAGGGTTTACCGGCAGCGCCACCATCAACCTGTGGTCCAAGACGGAGCCTGCGACACTGGAGACAGCGGAGAAGCTGCTCAAAACCATTGCCGGGTTTGTGGTGTTCAACAATGTGAACCCACGCATCGGCTGGCACCTGTACGGGCCAGACCGCAAGTCGAGCATCATCATCCCGGCGGAGATGATCGCCGAGCTGCCGCGTCACACGTTGTCAGGTGCGCCTTACGTGCCGCCGCTGCACAAATGCCCGTTGAAGGACAGCGAGCTGGAATTGCTCAAGCAGGCGGAGATCGATCGCGACACGCTGGAAGTCGAGATCGCAGGGTTGGAGGATCTGGATCCGCGTACGCCCGAGCAGGACGCAGAACTCACAAAGCTGCGCGCCAAGCAAGCCGCGACCAAACCGCTGTTCAAGCTCTTCGCACCTGCAGGAGCTTCCACGTGGCTGGTCTACAGCATGGAGGACGACGGCGACACCTTGTGGGCTGTGGCAGACATAGGCCAGGACTGTGTTGAATACGGCACGGTCAGCATCAAGCATGACATCTGCAATCCGGTGCACCGTATGCCGGTGGAAAAGGACAAGTTCTTTGAGGGCAAGAAGGTGACATACACCTTGCTCGAGCTCTGCGCCGAGGATCGGCTGCCGACGAATTTGTATCCCACCGATGCGGAGAAAGAGAAGCGCAAGGCGCAGAAGGAAGAAGACGCCAGGCTGGCTGACATTCAAGCGGCATGGGAAGCTGAAGGCGCAGAAGTTGTATGACATCACACGTAGTATCGTGCGTAGATATGCCTTGGCGCCTTTGTGTGCGCCGGCGGATCGCAGATTTTTGCACGCGAAACAATCGGACCGTTATCGTGCTCATCACCATATGGACACTCTGGGTGGGTCTCGGTCTGATCAATAACGCTGCATGGCACCCAGCAGTCGCCGTGCTCGCAGTCGCGGCGATGAGTCTGACGTTGTTGGATTACTGGTGCGGCTTGACCAACAGGATGCGCAACTGGCAGCGCAAGCAATGGCTGGAACATTTCCACGCGGAGATCCACCCAGCATATTTCTTTGGACCACCCTTGCGTGTTTATATCGCGTTCGCTGTCGCATTGCCCGGCACCTTCTTGGCTTGGCTTTACGGCAACTTCTGGCTGGGACTCGACGGTGCGGACATTGACTCGGAGTTGCGGTGCCAAGTAGCCTGGTGGTTTAAGATCTTTGTACCGGAGGAGGATGTATGGTGAAAACTATAATAACGCTCACAGCGTTAAGCGCGCTGGTGTTTATCGGAGGGATCGCGTTGATAATCGCATTCGCGCGTCGTCGCGAAAAACAACGCAGCGCGGAGTGCGCACCAGAAGAGGAGCTCGAACCTTACGTGTACGAGCTGCGCGACGGTGGACACATTGAAATGGATGCACAAGGCGTGTGCCGACGCAGAGACAAGGATGGGAACACGGAGGAGATCCGCAGGTCCGGCGATGACAACTACGCGGAGTGGGCGGATCTGTTTCCAGGGCAGTATGAAGAGGAGCCAGACGCAGAGACACGCTTCACGGACGCGGCGTTCCTGACGAACATGCGCATGCAGTGGCCTTCCCGCACGGCGCGTGTGACTGTCATTGACGAACCTGCTGGCACCACGAAAGGTCCGGTCGCATTTGCACCCAAGCACGGGGGCGGAGAAACCCTACCTGGACGCTGGACACCTGAAGACCGCGATGAGTTCCGGCAGGAGATCCTCGGACACCCACCCAAACTGTCCGCGAACCAAGCTTGGCTGGAGAAGCTGGCGCGCACTTACATCAGGCGCGTGGAAGACTACGACCGTGTAGTGTGCACCGGACCGATAACGCGTTTAGGCATCATGCCTGTGGGCGTACACGAGCAAGCGTTGGTTAATGCTAACGCCCGCGAAGTGGGGGACAAGCTACGCAGTGCAGCGCTGCTGCGTGGATTCGCTGCGCATGAGTTCAGGGACACAGTGACGCACGAGCGGCTGAAGCAGCAGTGCAGCTCCACGACACTACCCATCGAGCTCTGCCCGGTTTGCTACAGCGACAACTTGGAAAACACCTCCGCGTTTATCGTGTGCTCGTTCAAGTGCCGGGACTGCGGACATAGCGAAGCGGAGGCTGGTGGTGATTGACTTTAAAAAAGGAGATTTCGTATCCGTGTGGGAGCGCCCAAACAGACGGTACAAATGGCGGCTGACACGCGCTTTCGTTTTGGTGTGTCGTATAGACACAGGCTCCATATCGTGGCAGGAGTCGAACTCGGGTGATCAGCTTCCTGCGTCTTGGACGTGCGCCACATTGTCGGACACCCGCGAAGTGCGTGCACCTATCTTTGATGTGAAGCCCAACAGAATAACATGAGCGCTGTGCTTACGCCGATCTATTCGGTGTGCATCTGGGATGCAACAGCTGGCCTCTTCCTCACACCGATGGAGGAAGAAGTGCGGCGCCTGGAGCCGATACACGAGCGCTACTACGAGGATGTGCCGCGTGAGTACCTTGCACCCGCCGCGCTTAAACGCGCGCGCTGGTGGGAGGCGCAAGGAAAGCGTGCGCGCGTAAAGCACTACGGCTGGAAGCAGCGTGGATTCAGACCGGACGACACCAAGCTGCCTCTGCTTTACAGCACTGCAGCATAAACACACCCAGCACATGTCAGCCACCCTCCCTCCCGCAGTCCCCCTCAGCGATTACAACTCGCTCGCCCTGGTCCTCAAACCCCTGGTCACAGGCGCCTACATGCTGCAGCAACAACGAGTTGCTGTTGGAAACAAACTGTTCGCCGCATTCCGATCGAAACTCGGACTGCGCCCTGGCGACAAGGAATCAGACGTCAAAGAAGATCCCGACACAGGCCTGCCCATCGACACGGAGAACGGCGAAGGCAGCGAAGACGAAGTGCCTGGCGCCGCCGCGGTGCTCGCGCAGCTGCGTCTCGACTTCGTCAAGATCACCGACGGTGTGGTGAGCAAGCTGCGCGAGCTTCCCACGAAAAAGAAGTTCAAAGGCACTGCGCTGATCGGCTCCTACGCCGAGCTGTGCTTGCTTGCCAACTACATCGCCACCGAGAAAGTGGAGAAGGATGCGTTTGCGCGCCTGAAGGACGTGCTGCTCGATTACCCGATCTACACCGAGTTCCTGGCAAACATCGAAGGCTGCGGTCCTGCCATGTCCGCCGTCATCATGTCCGGCTTCGACATCTACAAGGCGAAGTACCCTTCGAGCATGTGGCAGTACATCGGCGTCGGTGTGGAGAAAGACGGCCAAGGCACAAGCAAGCGCAAAGAGCATCTGCACGAGATCCAGTACCTGGACGCCAAGAAGAAGCCAGCCACCCGCATGGGCATCCGGCACAACAACTGGCTGAAGACCAAGCTGTGCGGCGTGCTGCCCGGTTCCATCTTCAAAGCGTGCGTGCGCTGGGAGCCTGTGATTCAGGAGGTGTTCGACAGCACGCCGGAAGACTGCCGCGCCATCAAGAAAAAGAAGAACCCGCTCAACGGCAAAATGGAAGACACACCGTGCGTGCGCCTCGTCACCGGCAAGTACGCGCCGATCTACTATGACTACCGCCGCCGGCTGGATCATCGCGATGCCCCTGGTCCGCACAACAAGTTCACCGTGGACTGGACCAAGGCCACTCCGATGCGCAAACATCGTGCCGCCATCCGCTACATGATTAAGGTGCTGCTTTTGGATTTGTATAAAGTGTGGCGTGAGCTGGAAGGACTGGAGGTGCACGCACCATACAGCGAAGCCAAGCTCGGCATGGCGCAGCACGGAGGCGAACATGCACGACCAGCCTGAAACACCCCCGACGGATTTGTCATTCAGGGACTTCCCGAAGCTGCCGCGCTTTGCACGCGATTGCATCATCACGGAAAAGATCGACGGCACAAATGCCTGCATCTTGATTGCTCCTCGCGCTGAGGTGGACCCGGAAGAGCTGCGCAAGCCTACCGTACCGTACCTGTCAGTCTCCATACCATCAGATGAATTCAGAGAACCGGAAGATGAGTTCATTGTGATCCCAGGATCGCGTACACGTTGGATTCACAAGGGTGATGACAACAAGGGGTTCGCCCGTTGGGTCAGCGATAACCGCTGGGATCTGATGAAGCTCGGACCAGGACGTCACTTTGGAGAATGGTGGGGCAGCGGCATAGGTCGCGGCTACAACTTACCCAAAGGTGAAAAGAGATTCAGCCTGTTCAACGTGCAGCGTTGGTGCCTGTCCACTGACGAACCCAAGCTGCTGCGCAGCGGGGATCCGTTGGCGCCGGCCAAGTATCAGGATCGTCTGCCTGCGTGCTGTGGCCTCGTGCCTGTGCTGTGGGAGGGGCCCTTTACTGCAGCCAACGCCATGATGGTGACCTCGCTGGAGCACTTGCGACAAGAAGGCAGCCAAGCGGCGCCGGGATTCATGCGCCCTGAAGGTGTTGTGGTCTGGCACGTGGCAGGCAACTGCGGGTTTAAGCGCACGCTGGAACACGACGACGTGCCTAAAAGCGCGGCACCACACCTGGAGACATGAACAAGGCCGACGAACTCGCGCCAATGATCATGTCAGAGGAGGAGTTGACGCAGCACTGCAAGGATAACAACTTGATTGCTGTGGAGAGCAGCCCATTCTGTCGCATCACCATGCCAGACAACGACCAGAAAGAACTCAAGCAGCTGGCAGCAACCCGTGAAGCGGAGCTGCAGGAGAAAGTACAGGAAGGCTGGGGCGAAGAGTTCTTGCGCGCGGTGATCATGTCACCACCCAAGAACATCGATGCAGCCGTGGCATCGGCAACGACCTACACACGTGCGCTGCTTGGTCTACCCCGCGTGCCTGCACCCGTTAAAAAGCCCAAGCCGCCCAGCAAGTACAAGGGTTCCTACCGTAAACGGATGCGGGCGTTCACCGCCACATTTGGTTACACGCGCTGCATCATACGTCTGGGCCAGTCCAAGGTGCGGTTGCTCATGCCGCCCAAGAATCTAGGCGGTGGCAAATGGCGAGACCCCTGGGAGGAATGGGGCGACCGGGTGATGAAGACCACCGGCATCCGATTGCCCGGCAGCTGGAGGACGAAGAGACTGGCAAAGAAACGCCGGCGCGCGCTGTGGCGCGTGTGCGGCGGGTACTGATAGGTAAAAACAAATCACACCGCCCATCCACACGGATGGGCGGTGTCATCTATTCCTGAGACACACATGACTGTTTAACGCGTCAGAAACCAAAAGGCACCCGTACTGGAAAAGCGCGCCACCTGAAACTAGCCACCCTTATGACGATAGCGCGGCAGGTACATTTAGACCACCATGATGAAGTAACGCGTCCAGATTTCAGAGACCCCCAGAATAGAAAAGCGAGCCCTAAGAAGGGAAGACATCCATGACTGTTTCGCGCGCCGTGGCAAACCAGGCACCCAACAAAGACCAGCGCGGCAGGAAAGACCTAGACATCCACATTCCACCAACGAGTCAGAATTGGCAAGACCCCCGCTATGAATAAACGCGCCATGACACTTGAGGCCCCCATATTGATTAAGCGCGGCGCTGCAGATTAGACACCCCTGATTGAAAAACGCACCATCCGAGTAAAGACATCCGCACAGCTATAGTGCGTCCAATTTCGAGAGGCACCCATTATCTCTCAACGCGCCA
>ERZ650308.216-NODE-216-length-31964-cov-5.541227_pt1 | contig 31964 bp, 37 predicted proteins | sample MGYA00376244_ERZ650308 | MGnify/ENA primary metagenome ERZ650308 (study PRJEB26733, sample SAMN07839295) | wastewater metagenome | biome: small river; feature: stream; material: water | place: USA: North Carolina | collected 2016-04-26 ... | reverse complement strand
GTTGCTGCAGGCGCTGTGGTGCGTGGCGCTCCTGCGGCGCGAGCTGGCAGCGCTCACGGCAAGCATGGATGCGGCGGCGCGCGACATGGCCGCGTGGTCCGTCGCCGAGTGCGCCGCCACGCGCAGGCGCGCGGCCATCAAGCGCCCGCTGATGCTGCTCGAGGTCGCCAGGATGCTGCCGCATCTGAACTTCCACATGGCCGGTCGCGAAGTCCGCAGCGAGGCCGACCTGTTCGCGCAAGTGGCCATCGAAGCGGCCAACCTGCCCAACGTCACGTTTCACGGTGCAGTGCCGTACTCCGACAACGGCGAGTTGTTCGATCGCGCACGCGTGCTCTGCAACACCTCGAAGCTCGAGGGGTTCCCCAACACCTACGTGCAGGCCTGGGTACGCAACATCCCCGTGGTGGCGACGTTCGATCCCGATGGCGTGATCGCAACAGCCGGACTCGGGTCGCGCCACCACACCGCCACCGGCCTAGCCTGGGGCATCGACCGCCTGCTTTCGTCGCAGCTGTTCTACGACGCCACGCGCAACCGCATCCGCTGGCACGCAGCGCGCTACAACGAGGAAAAGGTGTTGGCGCCCTACCTGAGCGCGTTGATGGGGCAGCACGACGTCGAAGCGGTGTTCAGCCATGAACAAGTGGCCGGCTGACCGCCCGGTGCGCCTGCGGGCCCGGGTGACGCTGTCGCACGTCGCCCTGCAGGCCGAGCTGCTGGTGCACGAAATCCACGCCGCCAACAGGAACACGGTCGCGCCGCCGCTCACGCAGGAAGACATCGACACGCTGCACCGCATGGTGGCAGACTGCCTCCTGTTTCTGAGGACCGAAGGCTGACGCGCAACAACGGAGAACACAATGACCTCATCCCTGGACCGCAAGATCGCCGCATCCAAGCAGCGCGCCGAGCAAGCGCTGAAGCAGCGCCAGAGCCTGCCAGTCGGCGGCATCGTCGACGTGCCGCTGGCCATGGACACGATCAAGCGCGCGATGAAGAGCGACCCGGACTATGCCCGCTCGTGGCACGACAACATCGCGATGCATCTGCAGGACACGTGGATCGTCGCGGCTCAGGCTTCGGGTGCCGGCTACGCGCGCGACTTCATCCGAACGATCACCAATCAAGCCGCGGCCGGCTTCATGAAAATGTGCTTTGACGTCGACACGACCAAACACGTCACGCGATTGCTGCAGGACTACGCTCGACAAGAGGTGACCGATCTGCCGCCAAGGGCCGGGGTGCTCGCCGCGCTCGCCGAACTCAAGGGCGAAGTGCTGGAGACGGTGCAGGAGGTGATTGAGCAGGCGTCAGCCCAAGCGTTCCCGTTTCCGACCTTGGAGCGCTTCGAGGGAAGCAACGTGCTGCGCGCGGATAGCGCGATGGATGAGCGCTGCATCGGCGCGCACTCCATCGACCCGCCCGAATTCACGACCGGGCCAGACGGCCGTCGAACGTACATCCGCCGCACGCGCAGCGTGTACGGCGGCGGCGTGATCGTCACCCGCGCCGCGTGGCAAGGTCAGGAGGAAGTGGCGCGCGGCGACGCATCGCGGTAAAGTTGCAGCCGCTTAGCTTAAGCAACCACCCAGGAGCACGCCCCATGGCCACCGACAAGCCGATCCCGAAGCCCAAGACCATGCCGATGGACAGCAACAGCCAGCGCGGCGGCAGCCACGGCCGGCACGAGGCATTCAGCCGCGGCGTGACCAAGACCGTCAGCCACCCGCCCAACCCGCATCACGTCAAGAAGATGCGCGGCGGGAGCGGCTGCTGACCATGGCCACCAACAAGGCGATCAAGGCCTACAAGCTGGTCGGCCGCATCGGCAAGCAGCCGGTGGAGATGCCGACCGGCGCCGAGGTCATGTCGGCCCGCGGTGGTAGCGAGGACGAGCTCGCCATCTTCTGCCGCGTCGACCCCAACGAGCACATCGTCAGCCGCACGATCAGCTTGGTCGACACCGAGCACCCGCGGCCCGACGACGAGACCGGCGGCAAGTACATCGGCAACATCCAGTTCGCGGGCACCACGTTGCACGTCTTCGACCTGGGCTGACCCATCTCGCGTCCTGAGTGGGCAAGGCCGGCGCGGACTGATCACCGCAACACCCACGCCAAGCAGGACGCAAGGTAGCGCTGGACCCTCGCGGGGGCGACCAGCCCGCACACCGTAAGCGGGAGCTATACACCCCAAGGGGGCAAGGTGGGCCAGTTGTGCCAGTGGCAAGGTCATGGTTCCCGGTCGGCGTGCAGGCCAAGCCGGGAGGAGCGCTCAATCGGAGCACTGCGCCTGCACTGCCGCCCCCGCTTCAGCGCCGTCGACAGGACGAAGGCAAACCCAGCACCGCCCCCGACTGGGGGCCAGGAGCGCACCCATGGCCAAGCTCACCACCGCCCAGCGCAACGCCGAACCGGCCAAGGACTTCGGCCTGCCCGTTAAGCGCGCGTACCCGATGCCGGATCCGAGTCACGCCGCCAACGCGAAGGCTCGAGCGACACAGCAGGTCAAGGCGGGCAGCCTGACGCCGAGCCAGAAAGTCACGATCGACCGCAAGGCCGACGCCATCCTGAAGAAGCGCTGACAGCCACAGCCGGCGCCGTCCTACAACGCTGGCACTTGTCAACATGGATGTGAGTGGCTACTATCCGCGCCACGGCGAAGCGAGACGGGAAACCCAAACCCCGACCAGCGACTGAGATGGCCGCGGTCCCGATGCGAAGGGGCCAGTCGCACCGTCTCCAGGTAGCCACCGCGCAGCGCGCCGCAACGCGCTGCGCCACCTACACCGAGTCGCCTGCTGCGCTGCCGCAGCAGGTACACTCCGCACCGGCCCATGGGGAAGGCGAGAGCCCCGCGGTGCCATTGCTTGTCTCCTCTTTCACGGGACCACCACCGTGTTCCGGCCCCCGAGCCACAAGCCCGGGGGCCCTTCTATCCCGGGTAGCGCAATGGCAGCGCGCGGGCGCTTCAACCGAATGGGGAAGTTCGTGCGACCCGAGGTGCAGAGTTCGACTCCCTGCCCCGGGATCCTGGCACGGCAATTGTTGTCGACCATCCGCGTCACCTCGCGGTGAGATTGAGTCGCAAAGTGACCGGCCGCGTCACTTTTCGGTGGGCAAGCTGTGCATAACCGGGTGGCACGGCAATCGCATACTCCTAGGCACGCCGGCAACGTCGCCGGCGCAGCAAGCGGGCTAGAACCCCGCACCGAAGGAGTCTCGAATGTCCACCCTCATGCAAGCCAGCCACCAGTGGGCCACGCGCCCGGATGATCAGCGCTTCACGTCGCTGATCGAGATGCAGCGCCAGATGAACTACGTCCGCGACCACTCGCGTGGTCGTGTCGTCTCGAGCCGCGCCATTGAGCTGGCCCCGGTCGGGACCGATCACCGCGGCCTGTCGCTCGTCGTCGGCGATGAGCACGTCTACAACCCAACGCACTTCAGTTTCGGTCAGCTGGCGCAGCTGGCCGAGGCGCCCGCGAGCTACCTGCGCACGCTTCCCTCCGAGCTCGCGGCCGACGCGTTGAACTACGGGCTGGGCTTCAAGCGCGGCGTGTCCGACGTCGGCGTGCTGCTCTACAAGGACGGCACCAGCGAGCTCCGCGCAGCCACCGGCCCGAACTACGGTCGTATCTGGAACGCTGACATCATCAGCAGCCTGGTCCAACACGTGGGCGACGGCATCAGCGGCAACTGGCGCGTGCCTGGCGAGTTCGGCAAGGCAGTCGAGGTCACCAAGGCCAACACCACCCTGTTCGCCAGCGATCGCGATATGTTCGTGTTCCTGGCCGATGAGGAGCACCGCATCGAGATGCCAAACCGCCGCAACGGCGAGGCCGGCTCCCTGGCGCGCGGCTTCTTCTGCTGGAACTCCGAGGTGGGCGACAAGACCTTCGGGATCGCCACGTTCCTGTTCGACTACGTCTGCTGCAACCGCATCGTCTGGGGCGCCGAGGGCTTCAAGGAAATCAAGATCCGCCACACCGCCGGCGCACCCGACCGCTGGCTCGACGAAGTCCGTCCGGCCCTGACCGCCTACGCGCAGTCGACCGAGTCCACCGTGCTCGACACCGTCAAGGCCGCTCAAGCGAAGAAGGTCGACGACCTGGACGCCTTCCTGGCCAAGCGCTTCACCCGCAACCGCGCAGCGGCCATCAAGATCGCCCACGAGCAAGACGAAGGCCGCCCGATGGAAACCATCTGGGATGTGACCACCGGCATCACCGCCTACGCCCGCGGCATCCAGCAGCAGGACGAGCGGGTCGCGATCGAGCGCATTGGCGGCGAAGTGCTGGACCTGGCCACCGCCTGACCACAGAACCTCCCTCCGCTCCACCCCGGAGCGTTCGCCCGGCCTCAGCGCCGGGCTTTTTCATGGACAATCGCAGCATGCGCAGCGCAGCCATCGCCGCAGGGCTGGCCGGCATCATGCTCGTGCTGGTGGCCGCGTGGCCCACCGAGCGCCCGCCCAAGCCCACCCAGCAGGCTTGCCAGCGCGCAGGCGGCAAGCTCATCGCCTGGCCGCCACTCGGCCAGGCCGGCGAAAGCCGCTTTATCCGGTGGCGCTGCGTAATGCCACATCCCACGTGAGCGCCCACTCTCGTCGGCCGCGCCCTACAATGCCCGCCCATGGGCAAGCCGGACACCCCAGTCGACTGGGAAGCAATGGAGCCGCACTTCCGTGCCGGCATCCTCTCCTACCGCCAACTGGCCGACCGCTTCAACGTCGCACCCAGCGCGATCGTCAAGCACTTCAGCAAGCGCGGCATCACCCGTGACCTGAAAGCCAGGATCCAGGCCAAGGCCGCCGAGAAGGTGAACGCGGCCGCGGTGAACGCTGCGGTGAACGCCGAGGCAAAAGCGATCACCGAGGCGGTCACCGTCGAGGCGAATGCCACGCTGGTGGCCACTGTCGCGCTCGGCCAGCGCCGGCTCGCCGACAAGACCGTGAAGGTCATCGGCAGCCTGCTGGACGAGCTCGAGGCGACGATCGACGCGCCCGAGGTCTTCGGCCAGGTGCACGGCCTGCTGGCCGCTGGCGAGGATCCTGACACCGCGCAGCTGCAGCGCATCGCCGACCTGGTCAGCAGCCTGCCTGAGCGCACGAAGCTCGCGAGCACGCTGGTGGAGTCCGTGAACCGCGCGATCGCCGGCCAGCGCCGTGTGTACGGCATGGACGATGACCAGAAGTCCGCCGACACGGTCGACAGCTTCGAGAACCTGCTGGACCGTGCCGAGCACATGCTGGCCAAGACGGGCTACAAGCCGTGAGCGCAGTCCTGATCCCGCAGTGCCCGAGGGTCCTGACCCTGGACCAGAAAGCGGCGATCACCCTGCAGCGCAAGACGGACTTCAACATTTTCGGCCGCGAGATACTGAAGATCCGCCCGAAGTCCGGCGGCTACAGCGTGCCGCTGGTGATGAACGAGGCGCAGCTGTTCCTGCACAACAAGATCGAGGAGCAGCGCCTGAGCATCGGCCGCGTGCGCGCGATCGTGCTCAAGGGGCGCCAGCAGGGCGTCAGCACCTACACGGAGGGGCGCTTCTACTGGAAGATCACGCACCGTCGCGGCGTCAAGGCGTACATCCTGACCCACGAGCAGCCGGCGACGGACAACCTCTTCGGCATGGTCGATCACTTCTGGGAAGAGGCGCCGAAGGACTACCGCCCGCACACGGGCAAGGCCAACGCCAAGGAACTGGTCTTCGACGCGCTGAACAGCCAGTACGCGGTCAGCACCGCCGGCAGCAAGGACACCGGCCGCTCCGGCACCGCGCAGTACCTGCACGGATCAGAGGTGGGCTTCTGGGCCAACGCCGCGAGCCACATGGCCGGCATTGGCCAGGTCGTCCCGGACGAGCCGGACACCGAAATCGTGCTGGAGTCCACCGCGAACGGCACCGCGAACCTGTTCCACGAGCTGTGGACCATGGCGGTCAAGGGCAAGAGCGAGTACATGCCCGTCTTCATCCCGTGGTTCTGGCAGCGCGAGTACCGGCGCACGCCGCCGGCAGGCTTCGAGCTCACCACCGAGGAGGTCGACTACCGCGAGGCCTTCGAGCTCGACCTGGACCAGATGGCATGGCGCCGCAACAAGATCGATACCGACTTCCGCGGCGACACCAGCCTGTTCGATCAGGAGTACCCGGCCAGCGCCGAGCTCGCCTTCGCCTCGAGCAGCCCGCGCGCGCTGATCAAGTTCGGCCCGGTAGCGCGCGCGCGACGCACCCGCGGCTTGGAGGCCGTGGGGCAACGCATCTGGGGCGTCGACCCGGCCGAGTACGGCGACGACGAGACCAGCATCATGGAGCGCCAGGGTCGCGTCAGCCGCAAGATCGCCGGCTGGGGCCAGTGCGGCACCATGGAGACCGTCGGGCGCATCGGGGTGCTGATCGACAAGCTCAAGCCCGGGGAGCGGCCCGACATCATCAACGTCGACGCCGGCGGCATCGGCACCGGCGTGGCTGACCGGCTGGCCGAGGAGGGCTACCCCGTCAGCCGCGTGCTATTCGGCGAGTCGCCGCGCGACAAGGACCAATACGTGCTCTGCCGCGATGAGCTCTGGTGCGAGATGCGCGACTGGCTCGAGGACTACCCGGCCAGCATCGAGGACAACGACGACGTGGCCGCGCAGCTGATGAGCGTGCAGTACACGTACGACAGCAAGCGCCGCACCAAGCTCGAGTCGAAAGAGAAGATGAAGGAGCGTGGGCTGCACTCGCCCGACGACGCCGATGCCCTGGCCCTGACGTTCGCGCGCGGGTCGGTCATCAAACCCCAGGACTACGCGGCGTTCCGCCGATTGATGGGACATGGACGATGAACGCACTGATTCGCCCCGACTCCACCGAGGTGCCGACGCTCAAGCCGATCAAGGACGACACCGTCGACACCGCCAAGTCATTCGACGCGGCCGGGCCTGGCGCGTGGAACCTGACCCGGCTGCTGACGATGTGTAAGGACATCGACGACCAGCCAGCGTGGCGCCGCAAAGCCGACCTGGCCGTGGCCTTCGTCGACGGCAAGCAGTTCACGCCCGAGCAGGAGTACGCGCTGATCGCCGAGGGCATGGGCGACGTGAGGCCCACGAACCTGGTGGGCCGCGTGGTGCGCAGCATCTGCGGCAGCGAGGCCAAGGCGCGCACGGACATCAAGGTCGAGGCCGACGACGACGAGACCAGCGACGTCTGCGACGTGCTGAACCAGAACATGAAGGAGGCGCAGCGCGAGACCTACGCCGACATGGCCGTGTCCGAGGGCTACTTCGGCCAGGTCGCCGCCGGCATCGGCTGGGTCGAGGTCGCCGATTCAGTCGACCCCCTCGAGTACCCCGATCGCGTGGCTGCCGTGCACCGCTCCGAAATGTTCTGGGACTTCAAGGCCAAGGACATCCTGCTGCGCGACGCCCGATGGCAAGTCCGCATCCGCTGGGCCGACCTGGACGAGCTCGAGGCGCAGATGCCCGAGCACAGGCAGCTGCTGCGCAACGTCTCGAATGGCTGGACCGGCCTGCTGATGTTCGACGACGGGACGCAGGACGAGGGGCGCCGCGCGTGGGTCGACTTCCACAGCAACGTGGATAGTCACTGGAGCACGTATCGGCGCCGCTCGGACTGGTACGACAGCACGCGCAAGCGCGCCAAACTGTTCGAGGTCTGGTACAAGTGCCCGGCCTACGGCGTGATCCTCTGGCTGAGCAAGACCCGCCGCATCCTGTTCGATCCGCGCAACCAGATGCACATCGCCGCGGTGAACTCGGGCAAGGTGCGGATCACCAAGGAGGTGACGACGCAGATCCGGTGCTCGCTGTTCGCCGGCCCGCATCGCCTGTACGACATCGGCACCGCGAAGCGGGACTTCCCTTACGTGCCGTTCATCGCCTATCGGGACGATGAGGACCTGAGCCCGTACGGCCTGGTCGAAGGCATGATCAGCCCGCAGATGGAATACAACGCGCGGCGCATCCGCATCAACTGGCTGCTGCGCGCGCGCCAGGTCATCCTGGACAACGACGCGCTGGACACCAAGGCGAACACCCTGGAGGACATCGCCGCCATGGTGCAGCGCCCCGACATGGTGGCCGTGCTCGATGCCGACCGCACAAACAAGACCGAGTCCGCCTTCCGCATCGGCAACAACCTCGCGCTCGAGAAAGAGCAGGTCGAGGTGATGCAGGATGCCAAGCAGCTGATCCAGGACGTGCCCGGCGTCTACGGCAGCCAGCTTGGCCAGGCCGCCAGCGGCGTGACCAGCGGCATCGCCAACAGCCTGCTGATCGAGCAGGGCGCCGTCGCGATGGGCGACCTGAACGACAACTACCGCCACAGCCGGCGCAAGGTGTTCGAGCTGCTGCTGGCCAACCAAGTCGAGCGCCTGAAGAACGAGCAGCTGGCCATGTCGATCGGCCGCGGCAGTGCCAAGCGCACCGTGATCCTGAACCAGTGGGATCCGCAGACCGAGACGATGGTCAACAACGTCGGCGACGCGCCGGTGCGCGTGGGCCTGGGCGAAGTCCCGAGCACCCCGGCCTACCGGATGCAGCAGCAGCAGCAGATCGCCACGATCATCACGGCGCTCGCCGGCTCCAGCCCGCAGGCCGTTGCCGTGCTCGCCCCGTCCTTCGTCGAGGCCACCGACCTGCCCGATCGCATGGAGCGCGCCGACGATCTGCGCCGCGCCACCGGCATCCCGACCAGCGCCGACCGCAAGCAAGCGCAGGAGATGCAGGCCCAGCAGGCCAAGGAGCAGGCCATGCAGAAGCAGCTCCAGCAGGCCGCGCTGCATCTCGACCTCGAGGAGAAGGCCGCCGACATCAACAAGACCAAGTCCGAGACCGAGCTCAACAACGCCAAGGCCGTGCAGATCGGCTCGGACATCGTGGCCGCGCACACACTGCAGGGCCCCGAGCCCGACCCGGACGCCGACCGCCAGGCGCTGATCGACGATGCGATGCGCGAGGCCGGCGGGCCGATGCTTGGCGCACCACAGCAACAACAGCCGGCGATGGCAGGAGCCTGACATGACCAGCGGAATCGACTTGGCCCGCGCAATGGGCAACAAAGAGCACGCCGACGCGATCGAGGCGATGAAGGAACAGCTGCTGATCATCCTGATTGAACGTCTGGGTGGAAAGGCCAGCGTGAGCGTGGCCGAGGTCGACACAGGCACGATCGGCAAGGCGCTTGAGATGCGCCTGAACCCGAACACCAGGATGTTCGAGTTCGGCGTTCGCCGCCTGACTGCGCCGCTGGAACCGCTTAAGCCCGCGGCGGCGCCGTCGCAACCGCCGACCCAGTCTTCGCCGGTCGACCGTAGCGCCACCACGCTGACGGACGGGTCGCCGGTGACGCCAGACCACCGGGAATTACGCCCTGACGGCATGCAGAAGGGCTACGTGGTCCTCTCGGACTCGGCGAGGCTGGCGAATTCGTCTGGGCTGGCACCAACGAGAAGGTCGGAACCTGATCGCTGGTGAGTGTCTACCCACTTCGTCGGCACCGTCCTACAATCCCGCCCAAATCAGCCGCTGCCGGGAAATGTCGCGCCCGGCAGCGCGTACAAAGCGACGCGCCGATAGTCAGGACTCGCTCACCTGACGATCGTGGACATGGGAGCGGTGGCCGAAAGGCCTCGGTCTTGCCGACCGCAAAAGGCGCGATGGGAACCAGGAAATGAACGGATCAGGAGAGTTCAGCACCGAAGACATGGACCTGCTGGCGCAAGCCCAGCGGGAGCAGGCCGCCGTCGACGCTTCAACCGCTGTCGAGGAACCGCCGCCTGCCCCGCCGCCGCCCACGCCGGCGCCGCCGCCCCCAGCGCCCGCTGCCCCGACGCCAGCACCGGCACCCGTTGCCGAACCGGCGCCGCCTGCCCCGACTCCGGCCGCCGCGCCAGCCGAGGCACCGAAGGGCAGCCCGGTGGCCGCACTGCGCGCTTCGCGGCGCGCCGAGCGGCAATTCCGGGAGAAGGCCGAGCGCCTGGAGCGCGAGAACGAGGAACTGCGCAAGCAGATCCCGGTCCCGAAGGGCGCCGACCTGCCTGTCCTGACGGACAAGCTCAAGGAGGACCTGAGCACGTACGCACCGGACGCCATTGCGGCGATCGAGGCGCGCGATCGGGAAATCGAGCGGCTGGCAGGGCTGGACAAAGGTGCTGCAGCGGCGCCGCCACCGGCGCCCGAGTTCGAGCCCGAAGCGCTCGACCCGGAACTGCAGGATGTCGTCGACACGATCCCCGACCTGCTGGACTGGCAGACCAATCCCGCGCGTGCAGACGCGTGGGCGGCAGCCAAGGCCGCAGACCGTTTCCTGGTCACAACCGGAGCATTCGCCGGCAAGTCTCTGGCCGAACGGCTCGCCGCCGTCGTGGCCGAGGTCAAGGCGAAGAACCCGGCACTCGTCGCGCAGGCACCCGCCGAAGATCCAGCCAAGAAGGCGCAGGAGAGGGTCGACCAGTTGCCGGTCACCCCTCGAGCGCCGAAGGCCGGAGACATGGGAAGCGGGCAAGGAGCACACGACACCACTCCAGACTTCCACCGGATGAAGGCAGACGGCGCGAGCGACGAGGAAATCATCGCCGCACTGGGCCATTGACCCTCCGGTGGAGGTCGCCAATCTGAAAGCGACCACACCATGTCCGAAACCAGCATCCCCAGCGGCTCGCCGCAGGCAAACAAGCAGTACAGCAAGGCGCTCGCCGCGATGGCGACCCGAGCGCCGACCCCGATCAACATGCTGACCGGGCCGATGTCCAGCGAGGACTCGGCCATGCGCAAGCTGCGCCAGCAGACCACGATCGACATGCCGATCGTGCGCGTCGACGAGCTCTCGAAAGGTCCGGGCGACACCGTCCAGATCGATTGCGCGCACGTCATCAAGCTGCGCCCCGTCATGGGCGACAAGAACGCCGAAGGCCTGGGCGCTGCGCTGAAGTACAGCAGCCAGGACATCAAGATCGACATGAGCACCCTGCCCGTGTCGGCTGGCGGCAAGATGACGCAGCAGCGCACCCCGCACTCGATGCGCGTGAACGCCCTGATGCAGTTGAAGGGCGGCATGCCGCGCTTCCGCTGGCAGCGCGTGCAGGTCATGCTGGCCGGGCTGCGCGGCGAGCAGGACGGCAACGACTGGATCGTGCCGCAGGCGACCGATCCCGAGTTCGCCGACATCATGATCAACACGGTCAAGGCGCCGACCTACAACCGCCACTACGTCGTGAACGGGACCTCGCTCACGCAGGGCGGCCTGCAGGTCGCCTCGCTCGCGACTACCGATCAGCTGAAGCTGTCGCACGTCGACGAACTGTCCGCGCTGTGGTCCGAAATGGGCACGCGCATGGCGCCGATCCAGATCCCCGGTGACCCGGCAGCCGCCGACGATCCGATCAAGGGCATCCTGCTGATCGACGAGCTGGTCTGGGATGCGCTGATCACGGACACGACTGCGGGCAACAACATCCGCACGTTCGAGACCAACGCGATGAAGCGCGCGCAGTACGGCGATCTGAAGTCGCACCCGCTGTTCAGCGGCTCGCCGATCCTCTGGAACGGCATCCTGATGCGCAAGATGACCACGGCGATCCGGCTGAGCGCATCGGCGGCCTACAACTACGTGGCAGTGGCCAACCGGCTGACCGCCACGGAGACCACGGGCGCCGTGGCAGCCGCGCTGTCGACCACGCACCAGATGGCACGCTCGCTGTTCCTCGGCGCGCAGGCGCTGGGCATGGCGTCGGGCGCGAACCAGACCAGCGAGGAGACCTACTCGCTGCTCGAGAACCGCACGAACTTCGGCCGCAACCTCGAGTTCGCGGGCGAAATCATCGGTGCCGAGCAGAAGCTGCGCTGGAGCCTGCCCAACAGCAACGGCGACCTGGAGCCCACCGACTTCGGCGTCCTGGTGATCGACTCGGTCGTGCGCAAGCGCGTCAGCTGATGACCTGATCGGGCCTTCGGGCCCGATCGCCCAACCACTCAACCAAGGAACCCATCACCATGGCAAACCAGAAAGCCCTCAAGGCGCTCGCGCCGGCGATGATGCCGGTCGACGGCCGCGCCATCGTCATCACCGACAAGTACGTGCTGTCGGCGACCAACCCGCCCGCGGCGGACACGATCGACTTCCGCATCCCGGGCGGCATGCGCGTCACGGACCTGGACTTCCAGGTCGACGACATCGACTCGGGCACCGCCTCGTTGTTCGGCGTCGGCTACCGCGCCGTCGATCCGAACTCGTCGCTGGTCGCCAGCACCACCTACTTCGCTGCCGCCGGTCAGACCACCGGCCAGGCGGGCGGGCGGCTGCGCTGCGCGTTCAAGCCGATCAAGTTCGAGGAGGATGTCTACATCCAGATCGTGATCGGCACGGCGGGTGCTGGCACCAACACGGGCCAGGAAATCCACATGATCGCCACGGGCATCGCCGAAGGCATCAAGTAAAGGGTAAGGGGGCGTCTTGCGGCGGCGCCCCCGCCTCCGACCACCGCCGCGCAGGAAACAGCAATGCCACCTCTCGAATACCAGGGCGAAGAAGTCATCCCCGGCGAACCGATGGTGCTCGTGGAGCAAGTCATCGATCGCCCGATGAAGGACGACTGTCGCAACTACACCGACGTCGTCTGGCATGGCCAGGGCGACGTGCAGGAGTACCCGGCGCGCTTGTGGCCCAAGCTCGCGCTGCACCCCGACGTCTGGCGCCTTGTCGACAAGAAGCCGCCGACCGATGCCGAACTGCGCGAGCGCGACCGCCGCGCAGCGCTTTCACTCAGCCAGGCCGCCGCCGCCGGCAGCATCGCCGGCGCCATCGCGCTCGACGCGGATGCGCTGGCCAGCATGGACGACGACGAAGTCCGCGCCGAGGGCAAGGCGCGCCGCTACGGTCTGCACCACACCTACGCCGGCCAGAAGCTACGCGAGGCCTTCCTGGAGGCTCAGGCGCGCATCGCGCAGGCAGCCTGACCATGGGCACGCTGCTCGCTTCCAGCCTGATCGCCGACGTGCGGCGCATCCTGCTCGACCCGTCGCCGGGCGTGCAATGGGACGATGCAGCGCTGCTGAAGATGCTCAACAAGGGCGAGCGCGCCATCTGCGAGGTCAAGAAAGAGGCCTACCCGGTGCGCGCGACGCTGACGCTGGCCGCCGGCGCACAGCAGGCGCTCCCGGCCGGTGGCCTGGTGCTGATGGACCTGTTCGAGAACGTCGCCAGCGGCCGCCGCGCGCGCGGCCCGGTCGATCGCCAACTCCAGGACTCGGCCAGCCTGTTCTACCCGAACGCGACCCAAGAGGCTGACGTCCAGGAGTGGACGAAGGACGACCGCGACCCGCGGCGATTCGCCGTGCTGCCGCCCAACGACGGCACCGGGCAGATCCGCGCGCTCTACGGCGCTCTGCCCACCGCGATCGCGAGCGTCGGCACGGCCATCAACCTCGAGGACTCGTACGAGGGTGCGCTGATCGCCTTCGTGCTGGCCACGGCCTACGCCGAGAACACCGAGCGTCAGGACCTGGCCAAGTCCGGCGCCTACACCGCCGAGTGGAAAGCTCTGATCGGCCTCGGCAGCCAGAGCACGGTCGCGAACACCGCCAAGGTGGCGGCAGCCGGAGGCACCCGATGAGCAACACCCCCGTCGTCGACGTGCTGCAGCAGGTGCTCGAGAACTGCCCTGGCGTGCCGATCATGACGGCCACCAGCGCCTACATCCGCGCCGCGCGCCGCTTCTGCAACCAGACCCGATGGCTGCAGACCCCGCTGCTCGGCGCCACGGTGGCGCCCGTGTCTGGCGTCGGCACGCCGACCTACAACCTCGGCAGCGACGCCTACAGCGAGGTCTTTGGCATCTCGGGCGTGTCGATCAAGAAGGAGGTGGGCGACTGGCGCCCGCTGACGTCCGGCAATGCGACCGACTGGGACGTGGACGACGACAACGACTTGCCGCAGGAGTACCAGTACATCCCGCACGGCCAGATCATGCTGCACCCGACCCCGGACGCGGCCTACGACCTAACCGTCAGTCTCGTCGTCCAGCCCAAGATCGGCTCGAACGCGATCGACGCGCGCCTGCTGGTCAACTGGTCCGAAGCGCTCGAGCACGGCACGCTGGCATACCTGCTGATGCTGCCGAAGCAGGCCTGGACCGACCGGCAGCGCGGCGCGATCGAAGAGGGTCTGTTCCGCGCCGCGATCGCCACCGCACGCTCTGACGTGCAGGCCGGCTACAACGCCGGCGCCGCATCCACCGGCCTGGTCGGCAGGCCCAATTCCGCCGTCGTCAGGACGAAGATGCAGGCCATCTAGGAGGATTGCCCCGTGAGCACAAACACCACCGGGTTTCGGATCGTGGCAGAACCGGGTGGTGCAGCCCCGGGGCCGCAGTCCTTCCCGCAGCAGATCCAGTTCCGTTTCAACGGCGTCGACCTGGGCGGCCCGGATGCCACCGTCGTCGACTTCGTCGGCGCGTTCACGGTCACGCGCGGCAGCGGACCCACCGCCGACGTCATCACCGTGGCGCTCGCATGACCTTCGCGATTACCCCGGCTGATGGCCCTGTCACGCAGGGCCTGCCTGGCAATTGGCTGCAGGTCAAGAAGGACGGTTCGAGCGTCGGCAATGCCAACGTCGCCGTGATCGACATCGTGGGCGACCCAGCCGAAATCGTTGCGTCGCGCGGCGTCGGCGAGAACGCGCACGTCATCACCATCCGCCGGCTCGGCGCGGCCCAGGCGATCGGCTGGAACGATACGATTTCGTCGTTCATCTCCGGCAGCGCGTCGCACGCCAACAGCGGCACCGGCGTGCTGATCAGCGAGCTCGGCGGCGGCATCGGCAGCCACGTGTTCGCCAGCATAGTCGGCGCCGCGCCGCTCGATGTGCTGTGGAGCATCGCGAGTTGGACGCCGGCGAGCGACCTGACCACCGACCCATCGCCATCGCTGGACTCGGCCGACGGGACGACTGTCGACGTGATCTGGCCGAAGCAGCCGGACGCGCTGTTCACGTACTCACAGGGCATGCTGGTGCTGACGTGCACGATCGACGGCGTGCCGGTTGCCGTCGGCGAGCGGCTGGTGATCACCTCATCCGGTGGCGACTACACCGACGTCGCGTGGGGGCCTGAGCCGTGATCACCGCCCTGACCGTCAGCGACCGCGCATACGATCGCTGCTACCACGGCATCAAGACTGTCGTGCACGCGCCTGGCGGCATCCGCGACGCCGCGCAGGCGCAGGCCGCGCGCTTCGACGCGATCGCCAAGGTCGACACCTCGCACTTCTTCTTTCTCGACGATGATGACGACCTGCCGCCCGGCTACGAGGCCGTGCTAGAGCGAGCGCTCGCCGTCGGCAAGCCGCTGGTCTACACCGACGAGATGGTGCGCTCAGCCGAAGAAGGCGAGCACGTCTGGTTTCGTGGCGACTACTCTCAGGCGGCGCATCTGCGCGATCGCATGCTGGTGCACCACTTGGCGCTGTGCGACACCGGCGCTGCGCGCGCGGCGATCGCGCGCCTGCCACGCGGCCACTTCTGGCCCGAGATGATGCTGTACTGGGAGATGGCCAAGGCCGGCGCAGCGCATCTGCCCGAGGTCTGCTATCTGTGGAACCGCCGCCCGACCGGCTTGCACACGCTGCCGGCGATCATCATGGCGCAGACCCGCGCCGCCATCTGGTGCCGGGACAACCCATGAAGATCGACGTTCAGACCTTCAAAGGCGAGGCGCCGCGCGTCACGCCACGCAACCTGCCCGACAACCTGGCGCAGAACGCCACGAACGCGCGGCTGCAGACCGGCGACATCGAGGCGTGGCGCCAGTTCGTCAGCGAGAAGGTGCTGACCGCCTTCGGCGGCGGCGGCGCGGTCAAGACGATCTACAAGCTGAAAGACGTGTGGCTGTCCTTCAAGGAGCAGGTCGACGTCGCGCGCGGCCTCATCCCAGGCGACACCAGCTACTTCGCCTTCCTGACCAGTCCGGCGCTCTACACCGAGCCGCGCTACACCACCTACGCGCTGGCCACGAGCGGCGCCGAGCCGTATCCGTTCGCCACGCTGCCGCTGGGCATGCCGGCGCCGACGGTGGCCCCGACGCTCCAGGTCAACGTCAACCCGGCCGCCGACACCGCGGTGAGCTACACCGACAACGGCGACGAGTTCGCGACATCGTGGATCGGCGCTGGCATCCTGCCGGGCAATCGCGAGGCTGGCCAGGACAACGCCAACGGCAACCCGGCGCCGTGCTACCGCATCCTCGAGCTCGGCACGCCGGTCTGGATGTATCGCGACTTCGGCGTGGCCGACAAGACGTCGATCGAGTTCCAGTCGGACTTCTTCTTCGAGCCGGGCACTGGCAACTGGCAGTGCGGCTTCGCGATCGACAACGACAACGCCGGCAGCGGCGCGCGCGTGCAGGTCGGCACCAACGGTACAACGGCGATCTTCCAGATCGGCACCGGCGTGCTGTGGGACACCGACTGGATCGCATCATCTCGCACGACCATCGCGCTCAATGCGTCCATCTGGTACACGATGAAGGTGACCACGACGCGCAACACCGATGGCACCACCACGCTGACGGCCACGATCTTCAACGGCGTGACACAGGTCGCTCAGATGACGGCGCACCAGTCCTGGGTCAAGGGTGGCTACTTCGGCCTGACCGCGCACCTGACCACCGACCCGCAGGCCACGCGGTACGACAACATCATCGTGTCTGGCAGCGGCTCGGTCAGCCCCGACGTCCCGATCAACACCGCGACCAGCTACGTCTACACGTTCAAGGGCGCGAACGACTGGGAGTCAGCGCCGAGCCCGGCCAGCAAGACCATCCTGCGCCCCGACGGCACGAGCGTGACCGTCACCACGCCAACGTCGCACGGCTACAGCAGCGACTACGGCATCGACACCAAGGTGATCTACCGCTCGGTCAGCGGGGCGAGCGGCGACGTCTTCCTGCTGGTCGACGAGATCCCGCTGGCGCAGGCCGACTACATCGACACGCTCGACGACAGCGTCATCAGCACGCCAGGCACGCCGCTGGCCACGCTCGACTTCGACCTGCCCGACCCGGACATGGAGGGCGTCATCCCGCTGCCCAACGGCGCCATGGCTGGCTTCGTGCGCAACCAGCTGTGCTTCTCCGAGATTGGCTACCCGTACGCGTGGCCGATCAAGTACCGGCTGCCGACCGATACGAAGATCGTCGCGATCCGCAACATCGACAACACCATCATCATCGGCACCGAGGCCTTCGTCTACACCGCCAGCGGCAACGACCCGGCTACCTACTCCATGAGCCAGCCAGGCGAGGCGCAAGCCTGCGTCTCCAAGCGCGGCATGACCTACGTCGACGGGTACGGAGTGGTCTTCCCGTCGCCTGATGGCTTCCAGGTCTGCGCCGGCAGTGCCGGCAACGTGAGAAACGCCACCGAGCTGATCTTCACCAAGCAGCAATGGGAGGCGTTGAACCCGTCCAGCATCATCGCGACCGTCTACGACGGCGTGCTGTTCTTCTGGTTCGACGGCTCCACGCCCGATAGCGGCTACGCACTTGACACCAAGCAGTCCGGTTTCGGCCTGATCCGCCTGAGCCATCATGTGACCGCGGCCTACGTGGACCCGTTGACCGATTCGCTCTACGAGGTGATGGACGTCAACAGCGAGCCCGTCGAGGCCCTGCTGCCGGTGGCGAGCACGGCACCGACGATCACCGCGTTGACCATCTTCAAGTTCGATGCCCACGCCACGAACCGCATTCGCTACCAGTGGCGTGGCAAGCTGCACCTGTTGCCATTCCCCGGCACGATGCACTTCGCGCGCGTCGACGCCGAGGACTTCACGAACCTGGTGCTGCGCATCTACGGCGACGGCACGCTTATCGATGCGCGCCGTGTGACGTCGAATCGGGCGTTCAGGATCCACACCGAGGGGGCGGCGTACGACAGCTACGAGGCCGAACTGGTCGGTACGTCGCGCGCGCGCACCCTGCAGGTCAGCCAGACCGTCGCCGAGATGAACTGATGGCCACCGGCAAACCAGCGATCGGCACGCCAGCGAGCGCTGATCGCGAGTGGCAGCTGGCCATCAACAACATCCGCGAGCGCTTCCAGGCGCTCGAGGCGCAAGTGGCCGCGCTGCAGCGCATCTCCGGCAAGGAGGATATTGCACAGAGCATCCGCTCGCTGCAGCAGCAACTGACCCAGCTGGCCAAGCAGATCATCGCGCTCGGGGGCGAAGCGGACACCCTGCTGCCCGACCTGCTGACGCACGCCAACGGCATCGTCGTGCTGAAGGACGGCCGACTGATCACGCGCGCGATCCAGGTGACCGACAGCCTGACGATCGACAACCCCGCCGGCCAGGACGGCAACCCGATCATCCACAACTCGCCGGCCGGGTCGGCAGTGCCGGGCGCTGGCGCGGATGGCTGGGACTGGGGCGGCGAAGGCGGCCTGGAGGACATGGTCGAGTGAGCATCATGGACACACCATTCGATGCCGCCGACTTCGAGGCGACCTGGGATCGGGTGCGCCACTTCACCGGCTCACGTTGGATCGACGCATCAGCGATCGAGCAGTCGATGGCGCGCAATGCCGTGTGCCTGGTCTGCCCCGACGGCGTCGTTTCGATCGCCCTGGAAGTGGCGGACAGTGGGAGAATGCGCGCGCTGGTCCTGATTGCAGTTAGTACACGCTTCGCTGGAGCGTTCCGCAGGAATGAGGGTCACGTGATCGAGATAGCCCGCAGCATGGGTGCCGCCACGCTGGCATTCCGGTCGCGCCGTCGCGGCTGGGCGCGAGTGCTGGGCACGAACTGGGTATGCACCACGGGCGACCTGTGGGAAAGGAGCATCTGATGGGCATGGGCAACACCGGCAAGGTCGAGCAGACGCCGCAGCAGCGCGCGCAGCTCGAGATTGCCAACAAGCAGATGGAGGACTGGCGCACGCGCTGGTTTCCGCAGCTGAAGAACTTCTCGGCGCGCATGGACAAGATGATCGCGCCGGACAGCTTCGAGCGGCGCCACGCGACGGCGCAGGCTGGCACCGACGTCTCCGCGCGCTTCGCCGGCGCCGCCGACAAGCTCACCAAGGCATCGGCCGCCACCGGCACCATGGGCAGCGCGCGCCAGAAGCTCGGCCTGGCCGGGCTTGGCGACAAGGAGGCCACCAGCGCCGGCTTCGGCGCCACGCAGGCAGATCAGGCCGTCAACGATGCCTACGTCTCCGGCGAGAAGGCGATCGCTGCGCTCGGCCGCGGCGAGAAGGCCGACACCATCAATGCACTGGGTCGCAGCGCTGCCCTGAGCGGCCAGCAGGCGCAAGCCGACGCCGACGCCGCGCTGAACGAGCAGGCGGGCTACGCCGGCCTGGCCGGCAAGATGCTCGGCACCGGGGCTGGTCTGTGGCTTGGCGGGCCCAAGAGCCCACCGGGCAACACGACGAACTCGAGCACCCCGATGGACTACAGCAGCGGCCTCTACGGCTCGCCGCAGGCTAGGCTTTGACCATGAGCGCCTTCCTCGACTTCCAGAAAATCTTCGACCCCGGCCATGCCTACTTCACTGGCAAGCTGCAGCGCGACTCGACGCCCGAAGACACCACGGCGCAAGACACCTACGAAGCCCTGACGCGCCGCGGCTGGTTCGACTACATGAACACGATCGGTGCGCCGCAGGAGAGCAAGCTGATCGACTATGTCAACAACCCGGCGACCGTGGCCACCGCCATGAGCGACGCGAGCGCCGACGTGAACACCGCCTTCGACCGCCAGGGCGTCAACACCCAGCGCCGCCTCGCCGGCCTCGGGCTGACGCTCTCGCCGGATGAGCAGAGCGCCGCTGACCGTGACACCAGCATTGCGCGCAGCCTCGCAGACGTCGGCGCGCAGAACCGCGCGCGCGACCAGACGATGGCGCGGCAGCAGGCCATCCTGGGCAACCCGGCGCCTCAACTGGGAGCACTGAAATGACCCTTTCACTCGGCACGTACGGCGACGTCCCGGACGCCCACACGGCCTCGACCGGCGGCGAGACCCTGTTCGGCCTCGGCTCGGCGCAGAAGCGCCAGGCAATGCAGATCCTTGGCCAGCAAGCCGAAGAAGAGGCGCGGCGCAACCAATCGAACAAGGTGGCCGAGTCGAACCGCAAGGCCGGCAACAGCCAACTGGGCAGCACGCTCGGCGGCGCAGTGGCTGGCGCAGCGTTCGGCCCATGGGGCGCGCTCGCCGGCGCTGCGATCGGCGCGATCGCCGGCTACCAACTCTGATCGGAGAACACGATGGCGCGCAGCGTTGGCGAAGCGGCGGCGAACGGTCTGGAGTCCGGACTGAACCTTGGCATGAGCATCGCGAACCAGCGACGCCAGCAAGATCGCCAGGACATCCTCGATGCACAACACAACGAGGACCGGCAGCGCGCGATCATGCGCCAGCAGATGGCCGACCAGGGCGCCGCACTCGACGCGCAACTCAAGGACCTGAACAGCGAGGGCCAGGCCATGGAAGCCTCGGGCACCCCGCCGACGCCGGAGCAGCAGCAGGCCTTCTCCACGCGCGTCAACGCCGTCCGCCAAGCCCGCGATGCCCACCTGTCCAAGCTGTCCGGCGTGGTGCTCGAGGATGCTCATCGCGGCGCGCTCGAGGACCTGAAGGCGCTGGACGCCAGCGGCGGCGACATCAGCAAGGTGCGCAACCTGACGCGCGCCATCACCGTCGGCACCGGCCAGGACCCCAAGGTCTACCTGCGCGGCCAGGACGGCTCGCCGGCGCCGATCGAGCAGGCCGGCATGGCCATGATGCAAGGCATCCAGACCGGCGACAAGGCATCGCTCGTGCAGGGCGCCAATGTCATCTTCGGCCCGAAGCTCCAGGAAGGCCTCGGCAAGCCCAGCCCGCACGGTGGCACGATCGTCCGCAAGGAAATCGTCGACGTGGTGCCCGATCCGAAGTCAGGCGAGAAGGACCCGCGCTACATCCCGGTGCTGAAGGTCTACGTGCGCAAGGACGACTTCAATGGCCCCGGCGATCCTGACCGCGGCGGCGCGACGAGCTCCTACACTGCTCCGCTGACCGAGGGGCGCGCCACCGGCGACGACGCGAAGGTCAAGGCGCTGAGCCTGAAGGACGTGATGGACTTCGTCGGCCACAACCTGCAGCTGACCGAGCAGATCAACACGCCCGAGGGTCTGCAGAAGCTCCAGCAGGACCAGCAGGCCAGCACGTTCGACCCGAGCGAGTACCTGCAGGCGCTCCAGCGCGTCGGCATCCAGCCGAACAAGGTCACCACCAAGGACACCATCATCCCGATGGGCGGCAAGGTGCTGCGCACCACGACGGACAAGCAGGGGCGCGTGGTCAGCGAGAAGACGATCGACGGCAACCCGCGGCCCGAGCCGAAAAACCGGCAAGAGGAGCTGATGCAGGCCAAGCTCGATTCGATCGACGAAGCCGAGGCTGCTGGCCAGATCGACGCCGACCAGGCCGAACGCGAGCGCACGGCGGTGCGCAGCGGCATTCGTCCGACGGCCGCCAAGACCGGAGCCGGCCCGACGTCGACCCAGAAGGCCGACATGGCGGTGATGGGGCGCCGGCTCCAGACGCTGAAGGACGAACGGCTATCCCTGGAAAGCCAGCGCAAAACCGCGCTGGAAGAGTACAAGTTGGCCAGCCACGAGGCGAGCAAGAAAGACGCCGCTGCAGCCAAAGCTGCCTACGACGCCAAGGTGGCCGCACTCGAGCAGAAAGGCGCCGACCTCGACAAGCGCATCAAGAAGATCAACGAGGACCTGGACGCGTACGAGACCAAGGCGGCCAAGGATGAAGACAGCGGCCCCACGCTGGATAGCGGCAGCCCACGCAAGGTGTCCAAGGAGCAGCAGGCCTCGCTCGACAGCGACGCGCAGCGCATCTACCAGCAGGAACTGACCACCGAGCGCGATCGACTGACCAAGATGCAGGCCGAGGCCAAGCCCGGCAATGCCGAGCAGGCCGCGGCGATCGAGCGCAAGAAAGGCGACATCGCAGCGCTCGAGCGCGAGGTCAAGCGCGTCGGCGGCGCGCCCGCGCGCGCTGCGAGCGCGCCGCCCGCGGCCAAGTCCAGCACCAGCCAGCCGGCGAAACCCGCCAGCAAGGCCGAATACGACGCGTTGCCGGTCGGCGCGGTTTACGAGCGCGACGGCAAGCTCTACAGGAAGAAGTGATGGCCGGCTGGGGCACAAACGACGAAGTCGTCACCGAGGACTCCGGCACCTGGGGCGCCGGCGACGAGGAGGTCACGCCCTCGAAGCGCGAGTTGCCCGCCGGCGTCAAGCCGTCCGAGGCCGGCGCCGGTCGCGGCGGCCAGGGCGGCGCGAGCGCAAGTGACCTGTCTCTGGGCGATGCCAAGCCGCGCACCAGCGTGCTGAAGGACATCCGCGCGAACACCGAAGCGCGCAACGTGCGCCTGGGGCTCGCGCAGCCAGGTCAGAAGTCCCTGCCGGCCGACGTCGACGAGTCCGAAGCCGGCGGCGGCCGCGGCTACGTCAACCCACCCACCCTGGACGGTTCCACCAGCCCCCGCCCGCTGACGATGCGCCAGCTGGGCCGCGACCTGAAGGGCGGCGTGGCCGACACCATGGGCCTCGCGCGCGCCACGGGCGCGTTCGGTGGCGCTGCGGACTACCGCGCGACGGCCGACATGCTCGCCGACTTCGATGCGATCGACGCCGGCCAGACGCCGACGGCCACCGCATCCAAGGTGCTGCGCCTGGACGGGCCGCCGAGCGGCATGGAAACCAGCGCGGTGGCGCGCAACTACCAGAACGGCACGCCTGAGCAGCGCGCGACGTTGCGCGCCAACGCCGTGAAGGCGCTGGAGCGCGACAAGAACTTCGTCGATGACTCGGTCAAGGCGGTGAAGGCCTACTCCGAGGAAAAGGAAAAGCTCAGCGGCCACATGCCGGAGTTCACCGACATCGAGACCGCGCGCGACTTCGGCCGCTGGCTGGCGCGCACCGGTGTATCCGGCGCGCCGACCATGGCGGCCGCGATGCTCGGCGCGGCCGCCGGCCCGCTGGGCTTCGCTGTCACCAGCGGTGGCATGGCCATCGGCGACCTGACCCAAGCCCGCATCGAGGCCGCGAGCGCAGCGACCGATCCAAAGCGCTTTACCAGCGCCGATCGGGCCGCCGAGGCCAACGACGCGCGCGCCCAGAAGCTGGTGGAGAAGATCGCGCAGAGCACCGGCACCACCGCTGCGCTGGCCATCCCGTACGCGGCGCTCGACCTGCTCGGGCCAGTCGGCAAGGCGCTCCACGGCGTACCCGACGAGGTCAAGCGCCAGACCATCCGCGAGATCCTGAAGCATGGCGCCAAGAGCCTGCCGAGCCAACTGATCGAGGAGTTCGCGAACGAGGGCGGCCAAGAGGTCGTCAACGTGCTCGGCGACATCCTGGCCGGCGAGCGCCCGGGCAACATCAGCGCGGCAGATGCCAAGCGCATCTTCAACGCCGGGATGGCTGGCGTCGCCATGGCGCCAGGTGGCCACGCCGCGAACGTCGCGCACGAGGTCTATGCCGCAGCGCGCGATCAGGGCTTCCACGTCAAGATGCCGCTGACGACAGACACGCCAGACCAGCAGCGCAGCAAGACCATCGGCATCTTCTCCGCCATGGCCGCGAAGTACGGCGTGGATCCCGATGCCGTCAAGCGCGCCACCGAAGCCGCCGGCCAGATGCCCGCGGATGACGTCGGCCCATTCCTGCGTCGCCTGACCGACGCCTACCAGAAGCGCGGGCTTGTGGCCAAGCCGGTCGACGACTTCGCGGCCGCCACGCTGACCGCCGGCCCCGCTGAAGACCCCAAGGCGATCGTCAAGCGCGAGAAGGCGGCACAGAAGATCGATGCTGACGTGCAGAAGGAGGAGGAAGACCTCAGTGGCCTGAGCGAGCCCGCGAAGGTAGCATCCAAACCAAAGGAGGCACCAAGCGATGTGCAAGTGCGGAAGACCGAACGCCCCGAACAAGAGATACTGCCATCTGTGTCACGCGGCGTACATGCGGGAGTGGAGAAAGACGCATCGACTGGCCGGCGTGGCAATCAAGAAGGCGAGGGCGCGAGCCTACAGCCGGATGCTTCAGGAGCGGGGCCATCTGATTCCGCAGTCGTGCGAGGTGTGCGGCGCGACCAAGGTGGAGCGGCATCACCCGAGCTACGATCACCCGCGAGTGATTCGGTGGCTGTGCCAGAAGCATCACCGAGCGCTGCACGCGGCGCAAGTGCATCCCGGACCGATACAGATGCTGTAGGCGACCCCGAAGCCACGCCCATCGACATCGCGGCAACGCAGGCCGCCACGCACCCGAGCAACGACCGCGCCGAGCCGACCCAGCCCCAGAAGCAGGCCGAGAACTACAAGGTCGGCCACGACAACGTCACGATCCCCGGCGAGCGCCTGTCGATCGAGAACGGGGCCGGCAGTACGCGCCGCGGCGTGTCGCCGGAGGGCAAGGAGTGGTCGACCGAGATGCAGGACCACTACGGCCGCATCCTGGGCACCGTGGGCATGGACAGCACGCCCGAGAAGCCGCAGCACGTCGACTTCTTCGCCAAGGCCGGCACGCCCGAGGGCCACACCGGGCCCGTGTTCATCGTCGATCAGGTCGATCCGAAGACCGGCGCCCCCGATGAACACAAAATAATGCTTGGCTACGACTCCATCGCCGACGCCAAGCGCGCCTACCTCGCGCACTACGAGAAGGGCTGGAAGGGCCTGGGCGCCATCACCGAGACCACGCTGGACGACTTCAAGGCCTGGGTGCACAGCGATGCCACCAGCAAGCCGTTCGCACCGAGCAAGGTGGACGCGGGCCAACCAGCCGCAGGGAAGGTGCAGTCGACGACCCCGGCGCCCGCGTCCTCCTCGCTTCCTCGCGTGATCGCGCGCGTCGGCCCCGCGCCAGCGCAGGCCCACCCGCTCGAGCTCCGACCCAACAAGGACGGCAGCGCGACGGTCTGGCATGACGGGCACGAGATACTGAATTTCGAGTCGGGGGAACCCGTCCAGATCCCCGCCGGCACCGACGACGCTGGCGCGCTCGACATCGTCAAGGCCTCGGGCGCGTTCGGTCGCCGAGCCAAGTATTTCAGCCCGAAAGAATCCGGGCCCGAAATCCCGTCTGACGCAAGTCATAAGGAGAAACCCGCACGCGCGAGCACGCCGGGCACCGCCGTGTCGGATGCGTTCCTGGAGCGCAAGCGTGCCGAGAAAGAGGCCTCAAATGCGGAGGCAAAACCGGAAGTCAGCGCCGCGCCAGCGCCGACCGCCGCAGCTGTTAAGCCAGCGGAAAACGCCCCCCCATCGCCACGCAAGCCGCGGTCGCTGACCGACCAGCAGGCCTTCGCTAAGGACTACGCCCACTTTGAAGGACGAGACCTACGTGTGACGGTGCAACTGTCCGACACTGGAGGTGAGGGCACGCTTACAATGCCGAGCGCAAAGGCTATGCGCGCGCTCGACAAGCGGCTGCAAGCGCTCAACGAACTCAAGTTGTGTATCGGTAGGGCGAAATGAAACAACTACCCACCCACGCGATTGTCGCGCCATGAAGCGGATGACGACGGACCAGCTTCGCGCCCTCGCGCTCGCGACGGGCGCCGAAGCGACCATCGACGGCAAGCCGTTCAACACGGCCCGCCAGGTCGTCACCCCGAAGCCGATCACCGCTGCGCCGCCGCGCGCCGCCGCCGCGCCGCCGCTGCCGAGTTCGCCAAGTACGAGTGCAACCGCTGCACCGGCGCCCACGTTCACCCGCGAGCAGGTCGATCAGATGCTGGCCGAGCAGGAGGAGCGCTTCACCGCGCGCCTGACCAGCCTGCTGGCCGGGCTGCAGGCTCCGCAGGCCGCAGGCCAGGAGTTCTACGCCACCGAGTTCACGCCGAAGTTCGACAAGGACGGCCAGATCGAGGTCGTCAGCGTCGCGTGGGAGAGGCTGCAATGAACGTCCAGCGCAACCCGCTCGCGAAGTGGTGCGGCGTGGTCATGGTGATCCGCCCCGATGTCACGAAGCTCGACGCCGGCGAGGAGCCGCTGGCGTGGGTCTGCTCGAAGATCGACCCGCAACTGGGCCGGCGCCGCGCCATCTCCGAGCGCATGCCGCTGAGCATGTTCAGCGACTATTTCCAGGCCGAAGACGGCGATGCCGTCGAAATCTACGCCGAGTTGACGCTCGCCGATCCGACCTCCGCCGCGCCGTATCACATCCAGTTTTACGAGAAGGCCAGCAAGCGGGACTTCTTCCTGCACGAGCCTTCCGTCACACCAGGTCCCGTCCCCGCGCACTGAGCGCCTTCAACCACACCGGCTCAGTCCGGGATTCACCAGGAGCTTTTCATGCAGACTTACAACGTCAAGATCGCAGGCACGCTCGAAGCGACCGCCTTGGTCGGCCTGTTCACCGTCATCAACGGTTCGGTGCAGGCCTCGCTGCTGACCGAAATCGACGTGGAAGGCATGGGCACGAGCTCGGCCGCGAACGAGTTCGGCATCTACCGCGTCGGCACCGCCGGCGTGACCGGCTCGAGCGCGCTGACCTTCACGCCCACCAACCCCGGCTACACGGCCTATGCCGGCACGGGCTTCGCTGCGTACTCGACCCAGCCGATCAAGGGCGCGCTGCTGCACAACGTCCCGTTGAACGCCAACGGGCAGCGCTATTTCTGGCGCGCGAACCCGAACCTGAACAACGCAATCGCCATCCCCGCCGGCAACGTCGCGGCGGCGTCGATCGCCGGGTTCACGATCAGCGGTACGAGCGTCATCGCCGGGCGCCTGCAGCTCGCAACCATCGCCTGATCGATCTTTGACTCCCGAGGGCTTCGGCCCTCGCTTCGCATTTGGAGGCCGAGATGGCGTGGACTCGCACGAACCTATCGTTTTCGCTGACTGGCACCGGCCCGCAGACGAGCCAGGCCGGGATCCTCGGCAACACGGTCTACCAGTACATCCAGGTAGGCGCCGGCGCGATCCAGTTCACGCTGGAGTTCTCCAACGATAACGCGAGCTGGGAGATTGGCGACTCCATCACGCTTTCAGGCGGTGGCGACAAGTCCTATTCGGTCTCGGTCAACTCGTGGCGCTGGTGGCGGATCAACATCCAGTCGAACACCGCGTCCTCGTTGACCCTCGAAGTGTCGGGGGGCTGATCCATGGGAAGCAGAAACCCGGTCGTCTCGACCACTGGCGCGCCGGCAGATGCCGGCGTGTCGGTGCTGACGATGCAGAACTACGTGACCGAGGCGCTTGCCCAGACTACGCAGAATCTGACGTCACTGGTCGAGAACGCTGTCCGCGACCTCGACCTTTCGACGATCCCGGGAACATTGCCGGCGACCCGTGTGACGTCGCTGCCGCTGATCGGCGGCGTGAGCTACAGCGACGTGCTGGCCGCGCTGATCGGCATTGACCTGAAGGCGAGCCAGGGCGGCGGCGTTTCTGCGCCGGTCAAGGGCACCGCGCCAACGCTGTCCTTCCCGGGTGGCGGCTCGACCGGCACGATCGGGCAGACGCCGACGCTCAACATGACGTCGCCGTTCAGCGGCACCTACACCCGGATCGACGCGCAGTACCTGATCAACGGCGTCGTGATCACCACGGTGCCGAGCGTGACCAACGGCACCGTGCTGCCCGCGATACCCGCGAATGCCGCAGGCGGCACCGTCGCGGTCAACCTGCTGGCCATCTGGAGCGGCCCGGCTGTCGGCAATTCGAGCCAGAACTACTCGGTCTCGCTGCCGGCGGCGCCGGTCTGCACCGTCCAGCCGCTGATCGCACCGGCGAACCCGACCGAGCTGACAACGCTCGTCCCGGTGCCGGGCACCTACACGGTCAACGGCTTACAGGTCACGCCGACGCTGACCTACCGCTGGGCCTTCGGCTGGACGCTGACCACGGGGCTTTCCGCCGGCGCGACGAGCGCGACGTTGAATGCCAACTGGCTCGGCGCCACCGGCTCATATCTCGTCTACTTCTCGAACGGCGACGTGCGGACGGCAGCGCTCACGCTGAACGCAAACACGGTGACGTGGTTCGGCGGCCTGAGCAATACCGCGACCTCGGCCGTCAAGGTCCAGGTAGCCACCAGCGCCACGCTGAGCCTGAACGTCAACAACATCGGGCACACCCCGTTCTACTACGAGACCCCGACCTACAACGGCATCACCGGCGCCGAAGTCACGAACTCGAACACCGTCACAATCACGGACTCGACGGCGGGCGGGTCCGATCAGGTCGAAGCCGGCCACCGCTGGCTGGTCTCCATCTCTGCGGCGAAGTGGACCGACTACCAGACCGAACGCGCGCTCCGGCCTGTCACGTCGGGCCGCACCTCGCAGAATGCCGAGGCGCGCTTCAACGCAATTCCGGCCGTTGCTGGCACGACGCTGGGCGCCGGCGTCAACGCTACTGCGGTCAACAACGCGCTGAACGCGAACACCGTCGTTTTCCTGACGCAGACGGTCACGCGCAACACCGGCAACGTCCCGATCGTCGTGCCTTCCGGCAAGGCGCTGATCGGTTTGGGCACGGGGGCAGAGTTCGATTGCTCGAGCCTCAGCGGCGGCGGCGGCCACGGCTGCCAAATGTTCGCGAACTCGTTCCTCGTGAACGTCACGATCTACCGCGCGCCGTCGATGGCGCTCTGGATCAGAGGCAACGGTGCTACCTGCTACAAGGTTTCGCTGCAGCAATCGGGCTTCGTGACGCCGAGCTGGATGTCCGCGAACACCGACCCCAACCTTTTTGACGCGGTCGTCATCTCGAGCGAGTGCCTGAACAACCGCGGCGGCGGCGAAGGCGATGCGTGGAAGCTCGGCTCCTTCGGTGGAGGCAACTGCACGTACGTCGACACGCACGCCTTCGAGTGCGAGGACGACGGGTTCGATGTCTGGTCCTGCGCGGCAGCCAACTTCTGGCACTTCTGCACCTCTGTTCGTAATGGCAAGAACACGATCAACCCGACCGGCAGCGGCGATGGGAACGGCTACAAACTCGGCGGCCCGTCTGGATCGAGTTTCGGGCACGCGCTGAATCGCTGCGTGGCGACGGATAACGGACGCGTGAGCGCCGGCGGAAGCGGGGGGTGCGGGTTCAACACCAACTCCTCGCTGAAAGCGTCGTTGGGCGGCATTAAGGTGGTCCTGCGGCTGTGCACAGCGTCGGGCAACCAGAACGGAAACTACTACTTCAGCGACACGCCGGACACCACCGAATACTTCACGATCGTGAGCGTCTGATACATGCCAACCCTTGATGCCAGCACGCCAGCGCGCGCACTCACGACCCAGGTAGGATCGGTCGAGACTGGCATCTGCGCGGCGTTCAGTCCGCCCGCCGACTCGTGGATCTTCGTCACGATGGCCGGCGACCCGAACGGCGGTGGCCAGACGCCGTCGTTCGGCACGCCAACCGGCGGCACCGGGCTTTCGTGGACGCAGATCGCATCGGTCAACAACGCGAGCGGCGGATGCTTCGTCGTCTGGAGGGCGTACAACGCCTCGCTGCAGACGGGCATCCAAATTCAAACTCAGATCACGTGGAGCGGTGCCGTCGTCGCCGGATCCGGGTACTGGGTCGACGTGTGGACCGGATGCGCGCTGTCCCAGGCTGGCGCCGCTACTCCGTTCACGACGACGAACACGGGTCCATCAACGCAGAACTTTGGGGTCACGACGACGGCTCCAGGGTCGCGCGTCGTTGGCGCCGGACTCGATTGGAACGTGACCACGCCGGCGCCAACGAGCAGCGACACGATCGACGCCTACACCTTCGCGAGCCACACGACCGGCGGCCGTGTCATCAAGGGCGCCGATACGCCCGCGGCCGGCACGCCTGTTACCGTCAATCTGGTTTGGGGGGCGGGTAGCCCGATCGGCACGTACGTCGCCTATGAAATCCTCGGTGCGGCGTCGAACGACGGCACCTATCAACTGACCAGCGATCTGTACTTCTGAGAGGCCGCCATGCGACTGAAGACACCATTGGCGTGCGTCTGCGATCAGTGTGGAGGCCCGTTCCTGCGGTACCAACGAACTGCGAACCAGCAGGAATGTGATCGGTGCCGAGAACGGCGCCGCTCCAAAGAGAGGTATCTCGAAAGTTTGGAGCAAAAACGGGCCGATGCTCGCGCGCGAATGAAGTCGCCCGGCGCTCTGGTGTCTCTTGAGAAACGCAAGTTGAGTGGTGCACTCGCTGCCACGAAGGCAAAGTACAAACGCTCAGACAAGGGGCGCGCCGCCGCGGCTCGTGCCAAACGCTCAGATCGAGGGCTTGCGACAAGACGCGCCTACGATGTGCATACGCACAAACGAGTCGGCCGCGCGAAAGTTGGCTGGCGCGATCGCGATTGCATCGCTGTCTTTTATGCGGCCGCGAGGATCTATCGAGAGGCCGGCCTGGACGTGGAGGTCGACCACGTCATTCCTTTGCATGGCGAGTACGTCTGTGGCCTTCACGTCGAGAACAACTTGCAGTTCCTGCCCGCCATTGACAATGGCCGGAAGAACAACTCTTTCGAGGGAGGCGCATGAGCAATTTGATGCTGACCAAAGGCCTGAAGCACACGCACTCCGACCGGCTGGAGCGTTGGCTCGGGGCCGACTCTGTGCGCAGCGTGTCGGACGCGATGCGCAATTTCTACTATCCGATTCCTTTGGCCGGCGTGCCTGGCGGGCAGGGCATCTGGGCAACACCAGGCGGGGAGTTTGTCGGCGAGATTCAGGCCGGCCAGGAGATGAGCGCGCTGGATCGCGCGATGGACAAGCTGCGCCGCGTGCGCCGCGGCATCATCGCGCGCGGCGCTCGCGTGCGGCACGGCGAGTTCAATGCCTTCGCTTCGCTCGACGCGCTGATCGCCGCGGTGACAGGCGGCAAGAGCCAGCGCCTGCTGTTCCAGAAGACGGGCGTGGCCAGCAACGCGATCGGCAACTCCAATGATTTGTGGACACGCGCCGGCCGGCCCGCCGCGGGGTCTGCCGGCGCTGCGGCGCCGGGCGGAACCGCCACGACCAATTCGACCACTGGCAATTGGGGCTGGGCGAACCCAGCCAACGCGAACACGGGGCACTTCCTTGCGGGCGAAGCGACAGCGAGCGTCATCAACAACACGCTGCTGATCATCGACCAGCTATTCCGCGTCGCCAAGACGATGAACAGCACCAGCACCGAGGCCGTCACTGGCACGTTCTCGCGCTACCAGAACGCTACGTCGACCGCTGCCGACTACGTCGGCGGTAACTTCGTCTTCCCCTCGAACCCGACGACCGTCCTGGCGGCAACCGCTCACAACTGGACCGTGTGCCAATACACAGACCAGGCCGGCAACACCGCCAACAGCATCCCGAGCGTTGCAGGCGTGTCGGCGTGCGTGGTGGGCGGCATTGACCTGGCCGCCGGTAGCGGATCGTGGTTCATGCCGCTCGCATCCGGCGACGTCGGCGTGAAGGCGCTGACGCAGATGCAGTGCAGCGCGGCCGTTGCCACCGGCACGATCGACTTCGTGGTGGCGCACCCGATCGCTTTCATACCGTGCCCCGTGGCAAATCTGGTGTGCATCGCCGATGCGCTCTACACCGCGATGCAGCTGCAGCAGGTCTACGACAACGCCTGTATCAGCGGCATCGAAATCGCCAAGCCTGCAACCACGGCCACCAACTACGCCGGCGCGCTGACCGGCGGCGGCGCGCTGCTGCGCGACCTGGAGCACCGCCCGATCCGACCCGAGGGATAGCTACTCGGCCTTGACCTTGGACGCGCAGTTGGGCCAGAGGGCCGCCTCCAGCGCCGTCTTGAGCGCGGCGCAGGCGCCGGCCGAGTCCGTGACGGTGCCGAGCACGTCCATGAAGTCCTCGAGGTCGACCTGCCGCGTCACCCGCTCCGTCGCCCCCGGCCCGCCGAGCTTGATCGCGTCGCCGTGGACCACCAGCGCATCGGTCGGCG
>ERZ650308.215-NODE-215-length-31994-cov-17.388866_pt1 | contig 31994 bp, 30 predicted proteins | sample MGYA00376244_ERZ650308 | MGnify/ENA primary metagenome ERZ650308 (study PRJEB26733, sample SAMN07839295) | wastewater metagenome | biome: small river; feature: stream; material: water | place: USA: North Carolina | collected 2016-04-26 ... | reverse complement strand
CGACGCTCTTCCGATCTGGGGCGCATGGCCGCACCTTTTCACTTGTTGCGAAAACGCCACACAGGGGCTTACTTTCATTCGCAAAACCGCAGCGGCCTGAACTCGAACGGTAGCGCGCCCTGCTGGCGCCTTTCGCCGATTCTGTCCAGTTCGCCGCGTGCTTGCGTCGTGAAATTCGTCGCGTCGCTGAACGCGCCGTAGACTTCATCGACAATTTGCGAAAAGAACCCGGCTAGTTCAGCGTCGTCGCTGATCTCGAAGTTTTCGAGTCTCGGGTTCGGGTTTAGGTTCATCGACGTGCGGATCGCGAGATTCCATCGCTCGTTTCGGATGATCGCGAACTTTGCATGTGAGTTGACGGTGCGAATGCAGCCAGGTCCGAAAGTGTCGGTCAGCGCCTTGCAGAATTCAGGCTTGCGCGACTTGAACGACGGGTCGACGACGAATCGGATGCGGGTGATGCGTCCATCGCGCAGCAGATTCTCAGCGCGCTTGATGTCGCCGAGCGCCGCTGTCCATGTCGCAATGTCGACGGTAGCTGGCCCGGTTTCGGTCAGGCAGTGTTGAATGACATCGCTGATTGAAAACTGGCCTTTTGTCAGTCCGAAGATTTCGCAGCCATGCTCCAAAGGGCCGATGGCCTGCGCGGCCTGCTCGGTTTCGTTGAACGCAATCCGTCGCTTGCGCGGCGCGGCGCGATGGATGGTCGGCGCGAGCATGTCGGCTTGGTTGTAGTCGCATTTCATGGCATTGGCTCCAGTCCGTAAGCGATAGCTGCGCAGGCAAGCGCAACCCATCGCGGAAGCGGGTTTGTTTCCCGCTCCCAATTTGTGATCGAGTTGCGATGCACGCCGAGCTTGTCGGCGGCATCGACGCGGTTAAGGCCAAGGCGTTCGCGCCATTGGCGGAAGGTGGCGCCGGTCATGCGTAGTTTCCGGTGAGTGGTTAGGCGATGAACGCATCGGCCGGCGTCATGTCGTCGATTGCCCGCTCGACGATGCGCGCGTCCTGGTGGTGCAGTCCGGCGGTCCACCGCTCCAGCTTCGCGGCGAACTGATCGCGGGTGAGCGTCATGGCCGGAATGGTTCGCGTGCACCTTGCGCCGTTGAAATCTTCTGCGGTGTAGCACACGCGCTTACCGCCGATAGTTTCTGCGACGAGTTCGACGTTATCGCCGACAGCGTATGCAACAACGGCTTGCCCGCGCAGGAAGACGCCGCCGACGTGCTGGATAAATTGCTTGTTTGATTTCGTTGCCATTTTGCTCTCCACTCTGGCAGTCGTTGCGCTGCCGATGTAGTGATAATGCCTATGTATATGCACGTTGTCCAGTGTTTTCGCACAAATAAAGGCAAATAGTTGCAAGATGGCAGCCGCTCGCCGGAAAGCCGCGACATGGTCTCCAACCAAAGATCAGCGCGACATGGTGCGCGCGATGTCTGGCTACGGGATGCCGGCGGCCGATATCTGCCGCGTGGTCGCCCGCGGTGTTTCTGAGCACGAATTCACTCAGGCGTGCGCCGACGATCTTGAGCAGGGCCAGATTCAGGCCAGCGCGAAACTGCAAGAGCAGCTTTACACGCAGGCGGTCAACGGGAACACGGCTGCGCTGCTGCATTTATCGCGGCAGTCGATGGGTGGGCAGCTTCAATCGGTCGTCAGCACGGCTGAAATGTGCTCGTGGCTCGGAATATCAAAGGTGTCGCTTGGCGACATGCGAAAGCGCGGCGTCGTTTCGATGGTTGCGCGTGATCGTTGGGAAGTCAAAAAGACGGTCAATGCCGTAACGCGGCATTACCGGGAGATCGCTGCGGGGCGAAAGTCCGCGGAAGACGACGATTCCCCGGATCTGGTTTCGCAGCGCGCATTGCTCGCGAAGTCGCAATTTGAAGGCCAGGAACTGAAGAACGCGCAGCTTCGCCGAGAACTGGCCCCGATCTCGCTGATCGAGTGGACGCTCGGCAAGGTTGGAAACCAGATCGGGGCGGTGCTCGACTCGATCCCGCTGAAGGTCAAGAAGGTGGTCCCGCGCCTGACGGCGGTCGAGGTTGAGCACATCAAGCGCGAGGTTGTGAAGGCGCAGAACGCCGCGGCCCGCATCGCTGTGGATCTGGATGAGTATTACGACGAGCGAGACGCGCGAAGCGATAACTAGGGCCGTTCGCCGCGGCCTGCGCGCACTCGAAAGACCGGAGCCGCTTCGACTCAGCCAGTGGGCTGATGAACACTTCTACCTCGTCGCGGAATCGAGCTACATCGAAGGCCGATGGGAAACGCTGCCGCACCAGCGCGCCCCGATGGACTGCATCAGCAACGACGACATCCGAATCGTCACGCTGCGCAAGTCGGCCCGCGTCGGCTACACGAAGATCATCGTCGCGGCTGTCGGCTACTTCGCCGAACACAAGAAGCGCAACCAGCTGATCTATCAGCCGGTCGACCAGGACGCGGAAGACTTCGTCAAGGACGAAATCGACCCGATGCTTCGCGACGTGGTCGCGGTGCAGCGCGTGTTCCCGTACTTCAATATGAAGTCGAAGAACAACACGCTACAGAAGAAAGTGTTTGTCGGTAGCACGCTGGATATCCGCGGCGCCCGCGCTGCGAAGAACTTCCGGCGACTGTCGAAGGACGTCGTCTACTACGACGAGCTTGACGGCTGCGAGCCAGACGTCGAGAACGAAGGCGACCCGCTGACGCTTGGCGATCGCCGCGTCGAAGGCTCGACGTTCCCAAAGTCGGTGCGCGGCAGCACGCCCGGCATTGCCGGCGCGTCGATGATCGCGAAGGCCGAGGAATCGGCGGATCTGCGGTTCGCGTGGCACTTTGAATGCCCGCACTGCCAGCACCTGCAGCGGATGGTGTGGGGCGGCCCGCAGTGCAAGTTCGGGTTCAAGTGGGTTGGCGGAGATCCGCACACCGCGGCCTACTGCTGCGAGTCGTGCGCCGCACTGATCACGTTCGAGGAATACGTCGCCGGGCCGTACCAGACCGGTCGCTACGTGGCGCCATGCGGCACCTGGATCGACAACGACGGGCATTTTCACGCAGCGAGCGGGGAGATCATCCCGCCGCCCGAGCACGTCGCGTTCCACATGTGGTCCGGCATGGCCGGCCAGACGCCATGGTGGCGCATCGTTGATGAGTTCCTGAAGGCGACGAAGGCGCACAAGGAAAAGCGCGACAACACGAAGCTCAAGGGCTTCGTGACCCTCACCCTGGGTGAGCCGTGGGAAGATGAAACCGGCGAGCGCACCGACAGCCACGCGCTGCAGATGCGCCGCGAGCACTACCGTGCCGAGGTGCCTGAGGGCGGTTTGATCCTGGTCGCTGGCGTCGACACGCAAGATGATCGATTCGAGATCCAGATTGATGCCTACGGCGTCGGCGAGGAACGCTGGTCGATCGACTACGTCCGTTTGTTTGGTGACCCGAGCCGGCCGCTGATCTGGGACAAGCTCGCCGAGCAACTCAGGCGCGGATTCAAGCGGGAAGATGGGACGGTTCTGCACATTGCAATCGCGTGCCAGGACCACGGCGGGCATTACTCCGACGAGGTCGTGGCGTTCAGCCGCAAGATGGGTGTCCGCTTCCTGATCCCTGTCAAGGGATCAAACGAAGCCGGTCAGCCGGTGGCGATGATGCCGCGCGAGTTGAACGCTAAGGGCGTGTACCTGACCCGCGTGGGAACGGACACGGCCAAGTCGCTGCTGAATCAGCGCTACAAGATCACGACGCCGGGCGCCGGGTATGTGCATTGGCCGGTTAGTGAGGCGTTCGATACGAATTACTTCGAGCAAGTCACCGCCGAGGAAATGACAACGGCATGGCGCAACGGCGCCAGGGTCACAAAGTGGGACTCAAAGGGCCGGCGCAATGAGGCGACCGACTGCAGCGTGTATTCGCTGGCAGCGGTTCGCATTGCTCAGCAGAACTTCGGACTTAGGTTGGTGAGTGCAGCAATGCAAACCGCAGCAGCAAAGCCGCAGAAGCTTCGGCGCGTCCAAAGCTCGTACATGAAAGGCCGCTAAATGCCAACCCTCGCCACCCTGCAAACCTGGCTCGCCGAGGCGCACATCGCAAGGCACCAGCTGCGCACGGGCGCCATGAAGGTCAGCCTGAGTTACGCAGGGCGCACGATCCAATACACGGCCGCGAACGCCGCGGATCTCGACGCCTACATCGCTGAGCTGGATGCGCAGATTGCGGAGGCGTCCACGGGCACTACCCGCAAGCGCGTCTATCGCATCAAACAGACTGGACAGGGTTACTGATGACCGACTCCGCGCCACTGCAGCCGCATCAAGCCAGCGGCACGGGCAGGCGTCTGGCGATGTTCCGTGCGCCGCTGTCCGGGCCGAACCAGTCCGGCGGCATTGACACGATTGTCAATCGCTCGCGGCACATGGGGCGCAACAATCCATGGGTGAAGGCGTCGGTCGACAAGTACGTCGCGAACGCGATCGGCACCGGCATCCAGGCGAAGTGCATCAATGGCACCGCCGAGCAGAAAAAGGTCCGGCACAAGAAATGGAAGCGCTGGTGCAAAGTCGCCGACGCCGACGGACAGTTGACGTTCGAGGCGATGCAGGCGTTGGCGGTCGCCGAGTATCGAGAGGCCGGCGAGTGCTTCGCGCGCCTGCGTCCACGTCGCCCGTCTGACGGATTGCCGGTTCCGCTGCAGGCCCAGCTGATCGAGTCCGAGCAGTGTCCGCGCCACTACTACAGCACGGCGCCGAACGGAAACGCGATCAAGGAGGGGATCGAGTTCGGTCCGATCGGGAACCGCGTGGCCTATTGGTTCTATCGCGCTCACCCTGGCGATCAGAACCCCGGCACGATCAACGCGTCGGAACTGGTCCGCATCCCGGCCGATCAGATCGTGCACCTTTACCGCCCACTGCGCGGCGGCCAGTTGCGCGGCATCCCGGCGATCTCCGCCTCGCTGGTCTTGATCTTCAATCAGGATCGACTGAGCGACAACATCATGGAGCGGCAGAGCGTCGCCAACCTGTTTTCCGGCTGGTTCACCAAGGGGTCGGACGCAGCGGAGCAGTCAGTGCTCGGCGAGATGGCCGAAGACCAAGAGGCCGAGGTCGACGGTACACCAGTGGCCGGCATGGAGCCCGGCACCATGTCCGAACTGCCGAAGGGCTGGGACGTCAAGTTCAACGACCCGCCCGGCCCCGGCACTGAGTTTGCCGAGTACATGCGCCTGAACCTGCTGGCGTTCTGCGCCGCTTCCGGCATCCCGTATGAGGTGCTGACCGGCGACCTTCGAGACGTGTCCGACCGCGCGCTGAAGCTGATCTTGCTGGAGTTCCATCGCCTGATCGAGATGGATCTCTGGCTGCAGATCATCCCGATGTTCTGCCAGCGCATCCGTGATGCGTGGTGGGATGCCGCCGTGCTCGCTGGCGCGCTTGATGCGCCTGGCTATGACGTGGACCCGGAGGAATACACGGACACGCTTTGGGTGCCGCAGGGCTGGCCGTATGCGCACCCAGTGCAGGACGTGGATGCCGACATTAAGGCGGTGCGCGCAGGCTTCACGTCGCTGACCAAGGTGGTCCTTGGGCATGGCGAAGACCCGGAGGAAACGGCAGCCGAGCAGGTCGCCGACAACGCCCGCGCCGATGCGCTCGGGCTCAAACACGATTCAGACGGGCGGCAGGCCAAGAGCGGCCCCGCACCAGCGCCAGCCGACCCAGCACAACAGGACGCAAATCAATGAGCTTTCTCTCCCGGCTATTCCGGCGCGGTCAGTCGATCACGCCGGCACAGGCGCTTGCCTGCATTGCCAACCGTCCAATGCTAATGCAGGCCGGCGCACTGGATGCGCTGATCGCCACGGCGCAGGCCATGCCGGATCGCGGCGCCTATCGCGAGGATGGCGACATCGCCCCACACGGCAGCCAGCCCGAGCATCTGATCGAGGTCAGCAACGGCGTTGGCGTGCTCTCGATCGAAGGCCCGCTGTTCGCCCGCTTCGGTATCGAGTCTTGGTGGTATGGCGGCAGCGCCTACGATGTGATCGGCGCCGCTTTCGACCTGCTGCTTGCTGATGCCGGCGTGACTCAGATCGTGCTGCTGATCGACAGCCCTGGCGGTACCGTGACCGGGTGCTTTGAGCTTGCCGACAAGATCCATGCGGCGCGCGGCACGAAGCCGATCACCGCGGTCGTGAATGACTCCGCGTACTCAGCGGCCTACGCCATCGCATCGGCCACTGACCGCATCATCATCCCGCGATCCGGCGGGCTCGGTTCTGTCGGCGTGCGCTGCCAGCACGTCGACATCTCGCGTGCCCTGGATCGCATCGGCTACACCGTGACCACGATTGTCAGCGGCGCGAAGAAAGCCGACTTCGACAGCACGGCGCCACTCAGCGACGGCGCGCGCAGCGAGATGCAGGCAGAGGTGGATCGCCTCGCCGACATCTTCATCGCAACCGTCGCGCGCAATCGCGGCTTGGACGCTGACGCCGTGCGCGCATTGCAGGCAGGGTGCCTGTTCGGGCCGTCCGCGATTGCTGCGGGACTTGGTGACGCGATCGGTACGCTTGAATCGATCGGCGCGACCATGCCGGAACCGGAAGATGTGCCGCCGGATGATGGCGAAGATGCCGCGACCGAAGAGGCACGCATCTCAGCGTCACTGCACGAATCTCAACTCAAGAGCGCGGCGCTGATCGACAAGCTGGAATCTCTTCGGGCATCCGCTGGCGTCGAAATTCCCGGCGCCGTCGAACTGGCATTCACCCCAGAAGACCGCGCCAAGATGGACCGCGCACAAGTGACCGACGCCGTCATGGGCGCCGGCCTCGCGCCGTCCCTTGCGGTCGCCCTGCTCAAGTCAAGCAACCCCGCAACCCCGGAAACCGTCGACGCCCGCATCGCCGAAGCTCGCGCGATCTCCGTGATTTGCGCCGCTGCCAAGCTCCCCGATGTGGCCGCCGACTACGTCGCGCGCGGTGTCGACCTGGAGACGGCGCGGGCGCAGTTGCTGGCGGTGGTCGCGGAGAGCGGACCGGAGTTGTCGACGAGCCACCCGAAGCAGGACGTCGCGCGCAGCAAGACCAAGGCGCAAACGATCTACGAGCAGCGAGCCGCTGCCCGAACCTAACGCGCATCAAGCGCTGTACCGAAGCCCGCGCCTTGCGGGCTTTTTCATTTCTGCCCGCAGAGGGCTAGGAGACTGCAAATGGCACTCACTGAAACCACCCATGCCGGCGGGCACATTCTGTCGGAGCCCGATGGCAACCGCGGCCGTGAAAACGGCACCCTCGCATCCGGCCAGGACTTGGCCGCCGGCGCCGTTCTCGGGCGCATCACCAAGGTGCAGGCGGCCGGCCCGATCCCGACCATCTCCGGCACCGGCACTGGCGCCATGACGGCGCTTTCCTTCGGCCCCGATGTGCGGGTCGGCGTCTACACCATCACCCTGCTGGCCACCAGCGCCACGGCCGCATTTTCGGTCACGGCGCCGGATGGCACGGTTCTCCCGAACGGCGCTGTCGGCACCGCTTACGTGAGCACTCACGCGAGCTTTTTGATCTCGTCCGCCGGCACGATGACCATCGGCGATTCCTACGCGCTCACGGTGACGGCCAGCGGCACGCCCGCAATCGTCGGCACCGGCACCGGCCTGATGTCCGCGATCTCCCTCGGTCCCGATGCGCAGAACGGCGGCTACCGCGTCAACATCCTGGCCACGTCCGCAACTGGTGAGTTCGAGGTGATCGCGCCGGACGGCACGAAGCTCAAACGCGGCCAGATCGCGACCGCGTACGCGAGCAGCCACATCAACTTCACGATCGCCAACGGCGGCACGATGACGGCCGGCGACTACTACAACATCGTCGTCGCGAAGCCCGCGGCCGGCTCGGACAAGTTCACCGCCCTGGCGCCGACCACCTACAACGGCTCGCACATCGCGGCCGGTGTGCTCTACGCCGCCGTCGACGCCACGTCTGCGGCCAAGCCGTGCGTCGTGAGCGTCCGCAACACCAAGTGCAACACCAATGAGCTGGTGTGGCCAACGCTCGGCACGGCCGCCAAGGCAACCGCAACCGCGCAGTTGGCGGCCAAGGGCATCACGCTGTACTGATCGGCCATCCGGCCAAACCGCTGAACCAGAAGGTCCGCCAAGTGCGGGCCTTTTTCATTCCCGACCTTTGGAGATACGCCAAATGCCTTCTTTGAACGTTTTCGAGCAGGACGCTTTTGGCGTCATCTCGCTCGCCGATGCAATCAACGCCATTCCGTTCACCCCGGGCCTCGCCGGTCAGGCGATCCAGTGGAACGAGCGCGGTGTTTCCACCACGTCGATCATGATCGAGCAGGTCGACGGGACGCTGAAGCTCCTGAACCCGACCGCTCGCGGCGGCAACGGCGAGACCAAGGCCAAGGACAAGCGCAGCGTGCGCTCGCTCCTGGTCCCGCACTACCAGCATGACGACGCCATCAACGCCGACGAGGTGCAGGGCGTCCGCGCGTTCGGCTCCGAGACCGAGGTCCAGTCGGTGCAGGGCCTGGTGAATCAGCGGCTCGCCGAGGCCGTGACCAGCGTGCTCGACCCGACCCTGGAATATCAGCGCGTCGGCGCAGTCAAGGGCGTCATCCTGAATGCGGACGGCACCACGCTCTACGATCTGTTCAGCGAGTTTGGTGTTTCGCAGATCTCGACGATCGACTTCAACCTGGACGGTGCGTCGGACACTGGCGCGGTGCGCGGCGTCTGCGCCGATGCCGTGATCGCATCCCTCGACGAGCTCGGCGGGCTGCCGTCGTCGGGTCTGCTCGGCGCGTTCTGCGGCAAGACGTTCTTCAAGTCGCTGCTGTCGAACATCGAAGTCCGCAACAGCTACAAGGGAACGCCGATGGCGCAGGTGCTGCGCGAGGGCTACATCATGCCGAACGGGCAAAAGATGTACGGCGCTTTCGAGTTCGGCGGCATCGTGTTCATGGCCTACCGCGGCAAGAACGGATCCACCCCGTTCGTTGGCGACAACGCCGTCCACATGTTCCCGCTCGGCGTGCCGAATCTGTTCCGCACCGTGTACGCGCCGGCCGATTACGTCGAGACCGTCAACACCGTGGGCCTGCCGCGCTACGCCAAGCAGTGGATGAGCCAGAACGGCAAGCGGATCGAGATGGAGTCGCAGAGCAACCCGCTCTCGTACTGCACCCGCCCGCGCGTGCTGCTGCAGGGCACCACCACCTGAGCGTAACCCACCAGCGCACCACCCCAAAGGCCCGCACCCGCGGGCCTTTCCTTTTCTACGCGGCGAGGCATTGACGACGTGAGCCACAACGACAGCGCCAAAGAACGGAACCAGCGCCGATGACGGTCTCCCGCGACATCGTCATTCGCGCCGGCCAGGCCTTCGCCCTGTCGCTGCCCTACGCCGGCACCGCCGGCCGCGGCCAGCGCATGCACATCCGGTGGGACAGCGGCACCGCCACAGTGGTGCAGATCCTGACTCACAACGGCGCAGCCAATGCACGCGTGCTCTACAACGGCACCGACGCACTGGTCATCACCATCGGCGCCAGCGTCAGCGCGCTGTGGCTCGTCGGCGCCGAGCGGGTCGAGTGGCGCTATGACCTCGAGGACTACAGCCTTTCCGACGTAGACGACGTCATCGTCACCCACGCCGGTAAGTGCATCGTCTACGAAAACACCACCCGCGAGGCGGACGTCACCCCATCCGCCCAGATGCCCTCGGGTGACGGCCGCTATGTGCGCTTCGACACCGACGCGCAGGGACTGTCCGACGCGCAGAAGCTGGCCGCGCGCACCAACATCGGCGCCGGCACCGGTGGCGGCGGTGGCTCCGGCGACGTCGTCGGCCCCGCATCCGTCACCGACGACCGCATCGCCGCGTTCGACACCACCAGCGGCAAGCTGATCAAGCAGGGCAGCGTGACCGCCACTGCGGTGGCCTCGCACCTCAGCAACACCAGCAACCCGCACAGCGTCACGGCAGCGCAGGCCGGTGCAGATCCGGCGGGCACCGCCGCCAGCGCCGTCAGCGCGCACGCGGCGCTTACGGAGGCGCACGGGATCAGCACCTACGGCGCGTCGCTGGTCAACGATGCCGATGCTGCCACCGCCCGCGGCACGCTTGGCTTGGGCACGGCGGCAACAGCGGCTACCGGCGACTTTGAGCCGGCCGGATCGATCGCCACGCATGCTGCGCTGACATCCTCGGTGCACGGCATCACGGCGGCCGGCGCGGCGCTGATCGATGACGCAGACGCCGCAGCGCAGCGCACTACGCTCGGGCTGGGAACTGCTGCCACGCAGGCCAGCAGCGCGTTCGAGCCCGCAGGCGCAATCTCGACGCACAACGCCGTCACGACGGCTCACGGGATCAGCGCGTTTGGCGCGACACTGGCTGACGATGCCGACGCCGCGACGGCACGCACTACCCTTGGGCTCGGCACCGCGGCTACTACTGCGGCGACTGACTACGCAACCGCAGCCCAGGGCACCGATGACCGCACGGCATCGGGACTGCGCACGGCGTCAACCGTCGTATCGGTTTCGGCGGCAACCGCGCCGACCAGCGGGCAGGTGCTCACGGCGACGAGCACCACCGCGGCGACGTGGCAGACGCCGAGCGGTGGCGGGTCTGGTGACGTAGTAGGCCCCGCATCGGCGACCGACAACGCCATCGCCCGATTCGACACCACGACCGGGAAGCTGGTCCAGGACTCTGGCGTCACTGTCTCCGACGTATCCGGCTCAAGCGTCACCGTAGCGAGCACCGCCGGCAATGCGCTGGCGATCGCTGCGACGGCACCGGCTGCGACGACTGGGGCCAGTCAGGCGGGTAAAGCTGCGTCGCTCACGGCTACTGCTGCGGTTGCATCGACGGACACTGCGGGCGCTGCTGCCGGCGGCAATGTCACGATTACTGCGGGGGCTGCGGCTAGGCTCACGAGCGGCAATGCGAACGGCGGGAACATCAGCCTAGTGCCCGGCGCCGGCATCGGCACAGGCACATCCGGGCAAGTCTATATAGGAGTTTCTGGCACAGCGGCAGCCCCAAGCCTGTCTTGGTCCAGTTGGCCGGGTACGGGGCTCTATCAGCAAAACACCAACTACATATCATTCGCTATAAATGGCGCTGCATTCGCGCACATGTCGATAAATGAGGGCGGCTTCACGCTGATAGGAAATACCCTCCTAAACTACACACGGTATATGCTGGCGGCTACAACCAGCATTACCGAGCCGACGTATATGCGCGGCGGTGTAACTCATAATTCCGGCGCGACATCGTTAGTTACGCGAACGCTTCCGGGGGCATCCGCTGGGGCGCAGTACACATATGTAGTCATGGATGCTGACGGGCTGAAAATCCAGGCCGCGTCAGGTGACGATATTCGCGTGATTGATAAGTTAACGTCAGCAGCGGGATATATACAGTCCACGACTGTTGGCTCCGTCGTGTGCTTGCTGGCGGTTGATTCTACGACGTGGGTTGCTTTGCATATCCACGGCGTCTGGACCGACGGCACGTTTAGTTACGATGACACGTCATTAACTACGCCATAATGCACGAATGCAAATAACAGCACGCAGAAATAATCAAATTGACCTAGTTGCGTGGGTCTTGTCGATGGCAGTGGCAAGCCCGGAGCGCGGCTGCTGGCTCTGGGAAGGGCTTGTCCGTCGCGCAATCCGATCTGTAGCCAATACGACCCCATAAGGAGCAACCCATGTCCACATTCACACTGACCGTAATTGGCCCCAGCGTTGGAACGCTGCAAAAGAGCTACACCGTGCCGGATGCCGACGCCGGCCTGATCCTCCAGGCATGGGGCGCGAAACTCGGAAGCAGCGACCCGCAAACCATCGTCGCCGGTATCGCGGAGGATTTGATGAACTACGTCAACCGCGAAACAGAGCAATATCATCTGCGCCAGGATCAGGCGGCAGTTGCTGTGCGCACGATTCGCGTCGAGCCGGTCTGACATGACCCAACACGCCACCCTCCGCGCCCTCGATGCCGACATCCTCTCGGCGTTCGCGGCTGCGGGCATGGGCGACACCGGCACCTACCGCAGCCCGGACGGGGACGACACGCCAATCACCTACCTCTACGACGACACCCAGTTCGCGGACGTCGGCGAGGCCGGTGCGCGAGTGCTGGTGCGTGAGCGGCAAATCGGCCTGATGTTGTCGGAGGTCACGCCGGTGGAAAACGGCCGCGTGATCGGTGACGACGGCCGCACCTGGCGCTTGGTGGCGCCGACATCCGAGTCTGACGACAGCATGTCGTGGTGGTTCGTGGCTCCGATGCGGAGTGACGGCGCATGAGCACCGAAGCCGACGCCCTGCAGGCCATCGAAGCGCTGCTCTCCAACGTGCGCACTGGCAACGGCTACGCGACTGAGGTGGGCGCAGACATCCGCCTGTCTCCGCTGTTCGCTGAACTGGCCGACGATGCCGACTGGCAGACGCTGGTCTACACCGCGCGCGAGTTCTATGGCGCCAAGCCAGAAGAAGATGTCGGCATCGATGGCGGGCAGCGCATCTATCAGCTGGCGCTCGATATCAACATCGATGCACACCAGCGACTGAACGCCGCGCTCGCCGCGCAGGATGCCGCGCTGATCAAGGCCGATGTGCGCACGGTGATGTTGCCGCGCTCCGGCCGTCTGCTACTCGACGGCGTGCTGGTTGGCGCCATCCGCTACCTCGGAAACGAATTGATCGTCGACGCGCTCACCAAGGGCGTGCTTGGCATCCGTACGCGCGTGCGCGTCATCGCGCAGCAGACGGTAACCCACAACTAACCCAGCCGCCCACCCGGCTACCACAGAAGGCCCGCCAAGTGCGGGCTTTTTTCATTTCCGGCCGCTGGCCGCAGGGAGTTTCCAATGGCATTTCACATCCCGCTTACGAAAACCGAAAACATCGTTTTGGGCCGTGGCATCTGCTACTTCGCGCCGTTCGACGCTGCCGGCGTGCCCATGGGTGAACGCGATCTCGGGCAGGTCGAGTCGCTGTCGCTGACGATCGAGCAGCAGGTCGAGTCCTACTATTCCAAGCGTACCGCGGTCGCAACCAAGCTCGTCGAATACGTGACGCAGACCGACTTTGCCGGCGAATTCGTCGTGGCCGATATGTCCGCCGACAATATCGCCATGTTCCTGGCCGGCAGCCGTTCGACGGTCACGCAGGCGTCGACGCCGATCACGAACGAGCGCATCTACAACGCGCAGAGCGGGCGCGAGTATCAGTTGGGCGCGCTGGCTGGCAGCCCGGCCGGTGCACGCAATGTGTCCAGTGTGTCGGTGAAGCTCTACGAGCTGGCCAACGCAGCCGCCCGCGCCGACTCGACCGCCTACACCGTCGGCCAGATCTACAAGTCGACCACCAATGTGTTCCTGGTCACGACTGCCGGCACCAGCGCAGCCAGCGCCCCGAGCTTCGTGACCACCTCGGTTGGGTCGGCGACCACCGATGGGACGGCCGTTGTCAAGTTCCTGGGCACCACCGCCGCCTTCACGGTTGCCACGCACTATCTGCTGTCGGCAGAGGCCGCCCGCATCGGCATCGTGGCAGGCGCCAACCTCGCGCTGGCCTGCGATCTCTACACCGAGGTCACTGGCGACTACCTGTCGCTCAACGTCGACTACACCCCGGCCGCGGAAAGTCGCGACCGCATGGTGACCAGCGGCGGCGGATCGATCACCGGGCAGTTCCGGCACGTCGCTGACAACTCGATCGGCACCAACCGCGACACGTTCATCAGCTCGTGCAAGCTGTCGACCAACGGTGAAATTCCGCTGATCGGCGAAGGCACGGCCGCGGTGACGATGCGCCTGGGCGTCAACGAGCTGGACAGCAGCACGCCGCACATCTTGGTCGAAGGGCGCGCGGTGTAATGACTCTGGCTGAACTGCTGGCCATGCTCGGAATGTGCGCGCCGGGAAAGCTGCGCGCACTTGATCCGATTGTGGCCTCCGTGCCGCTGCTCGCGCAGCGGCTCGGCGCGTCCATTGAAGACGTCTACGCGATGCCCGTGCGCACGGTCGCGGACGCGGCAGCCGTCGAGTTTGCCGATTGGATCTCCGACAGCGTGATCGCCGATGCGGCCGAAGCGATGAAGGCGGCAGAGGTAGCGATTGATCCTGCGCGCCTGCGGGAACGGATGATGCGGAGGGCGGCATGATCCGTGCCGACTCCGTTGGCATCGGCAACCTCGCGCGCGATCTGGCGCGCGTGGCTGCGGACGCGCCCAAGGTCTTTGCGCAGGCTGCGTCATCGGTTGCGCGTGCGTCCGGCACCGAAGCCAAGCGCGAGATCACGGCGATCTACAACATCAAGCAATCTCGCGTCGGCGAGAGCTTGATCTCTGTCGCCAAGGGCTTCGAGGTCATCACCACCGGCAAGGCCAAGGGCATCACGCTGCAGTCATTTGGCGGCAGGCAGACGGCCAAGGGCTACGCCGCTGCGGTGAGGAAGGGCCGGCGCAAGGTGATCCGCGGCGGTTTCACGCCTACCAAGTTTGCCGGCGTGCCGTTCAAGCGCGAAGGGCCTGCACGGCTGCCGATCCAAGTCCTTTACGGCCCATCCGTCGCCTCAATGCTTCGCAACCGCGAAGTCTCCGAGCGCTTCGTGTTGCGCCAATCCATCCGCGCCCGTGACGAACTCACGCGCCGCATCTTCCGCGAAATGAGCAAGCGCTGATGGCACGCGACGAGACCATAAAGCTATCGCTGATCGATGGCGTTACGAAGTCGCTGCAGGCTATTCAAAAGGGCGTCGGCGGTGTCGGCGCTGAGCTGGCCAAGCTCAACCAGGTTGCGGAGTTGGCGGGCAAGGGATTCGCTGCGCTCGGCAACATCGCTGGCGGCATCGGCGATGCAGTGTCCGGTGTCGCTGATCTCGAAGTGGCGCTTGCCCGCGTGGTCGATATCACGCAGGCCACCACGGAAGAACAGGTAGCGCTGCAGCAAGCCGTTCGCGATGCGGCTACCGAGGTCGGCGTCACTGCCGATCAGGCTGCTGGAGCGCTCGTGCTCATGGCTGAGGATGGCTTCTCGGCGTCCGAAGCGGTCGCCTCACTGAACACCGTCCTGAGCTACGCCAAGGCGAATGCTCAGGATGCTGCCACCGCGACGCAGGCACTTGGCGGCGTGCTCGATACCTTCGGCGAAAAGCCGCAGATCATCGCCGCGCTGGCCGATCAGCTCACCGCGGCAGCGCGGGCTGCTGGCGTCGGAACCACGACACTGCAGAACGGCCTGGCTGCCATCGGCGTGCAGGCTGAGCAGGCTGGCCTGGGTGTATCTGAGGCGACTGCTGCACTTGCTGCACTGGCATCGCGCGGCATCGAAGGCACGCAGGCCGCCAAGCAACTCGGCACCGTGTTGACAGAGCTGAACAACCCGGCGAGCAAGGCAGGTAAAGCGCTGGATGATGCCGGCCTTGCTGGCAAGTCCTTTGCGGATATCGTCGATGCACTGAGCAAGGACAGCGCGAAGGCGGCGCCGATCCTTGAGGCGCTCGGCAATCGCCCGCGTGCTGCGCTGAAGGTGCTGCTGGCTGAGGGCGGCGGCGCGCTGCGCGAGTTTGGGGCCATCGTGGACGGCGCCGCAGGATCGAGCGAGCGCGCCGCGGCCGTCATTGATGAGACGTTCAACGGCGCCGTGGCCCGCCTGCAAGCCGCGGTCGGCAACCTGCGCAACGAGTTCCTGTCGCCGATCCTGCAGCCGCTGGCCGACGATGCCGCGAAAGTTGCTGAGCAGATCAACAGTCTTGCCGACTCGCCGCAATTCGCCCGAGTGCGCGAGCAGTTCGCAGCGATGGCGACCGGCGCCATTCAGTCGGTTGGCAACCTGATTGAGAACGCGGACCTTGAGGCGTGGGCTGGCGATATCGCCAACTTTGCAGCAGACGCGAAATCAGCGTTTGAGGCGCTTGTGGTCGTTGTCCAGGCGACCGCGGACACGATCCGCGCCATCGGGTCTGCCGTGGAGTACGTGCGCGAGATCACGGCTACGCTGGATTCAGCATTTGCCGAGGCAACGGGCGCAACCAATCGGCTTAATGTCGCGTCACGCGAAGCCGGAAAAAGTATCGATGGGCTCGGGGTTGGGCTCGACAAGAACAAGAAACGCACACGCGAGCTGAGCACGGAAGTAGACGGCGCAGCAGGCAGTGCGCAGGTGTTCGCCACGGCCGTAGATGATGCCGGGGCTGCTGCATCAGGCGCCGCGGAAGACATGGCGCCAATGCCGCGCGCCGCGCATCTGATCGAGGTGTCGCTCGGAAGTGCTGCGGCTGCCGCGGATATGTCGGCGCTGTCGCTCAATGCGCTGCAAAAGCGATTGCAGGCAGTACGTGAGGAACTGAGCGCGGCGGCTCCCGGTTCGCCGCAGTTCGTGACGCTCGCTCAGGATGCCGCGGCGCTGGAAGCGCAGATTGCGAAAACCAAGCAACAGATCGACGAGGCATCCGGCGCCAACGAGAAGTTGGCGGACAGTTCGGACCGTGCTTCCGCTTCCTTGCGCAACCAGGCAGCCGCAGCCCGTGACGCTGGCAACAGTTCGCGCGACGCCGCGGACAGCGTTTCGCAGGCGTCCGACGAGTTCGGCAACATCGGCAACCAGTCCAGCTCTGCCGCCGTCAGCATGGGCACGCTGACGGAGGAATTTGTCCGCAATGCGCTCGCGGTAGCCGGTAACGCCAAGAGCGTTCGCGACTACCTGCGCACGATCAATGACTTCTTCGCGCAGGGCCAGGACGAAGAAAACCAGCTGCGCGCGATGATCGAGATTCGCGAGCGGCAGAACGCCACGCTGACCGAAGAAGAGCGGATCAGGAAGCGGATTCAGGACCAGTACGGCACGTCATCGACGCTCGTCGAAGTGTTGGTACAGCAAGAGCTGAAGCTGGCCCAAGCCCGTCGCGAATCGAACCAGGAAGCCGAGCGCGGGATCGAGATCGAGCAGCGCCGCGCTGGCCTGGCTGGCGGCATCGGCACCCAAGGGCAGCCTGCCACGGCGGCACCGGCCACGTCCACCAGCCGCGGCAGCACTGGCGGCGGCTCCCGCGAGTCCGGCGCGCAGATCGTCCAGAACGTCACCATCAACGGGCTACCCACCGACCGCGCATCCGTGCGTAGCTGGGTGTCCGACGTGCTGCTCCCCGAACTCGACCGCGTTGGAAGGCTGAGCCGATAACATGCGCTACCCAACTTCGCTCGAAAACATCATCCGCACCGCGACGCTGACGGCGACCAACTGCGTGGCGTCGAGTGCGTTCGAGCTGCTCTCGCGCGATGCAGTCGGCGGCGGCACCGTCGATCTGTCCGGCAGCTACACCGGCGCCGACGATGCGGTGGTCGATATCGAGGTGATCAGCGACACGATCAACGGCACGCCGCAGATCAGCACGCCCGTGTTCAGCGGCGTGGGTAACGGGACGATCAGCGGCATCAGCGCCAACAGCGGCATCGATGCGCAGGTGTTCACCGTCACCCTCACGGACCTTGGCACGCCCACACGGGCCGCGTTTGCGCCGTTCCAGTCCGGCAACCTGTTCGCCCGCGCGGTGGGCCCTGACGGCAACAACCTGTCGGTGCGGATATCGCAGGCCGGCCTGACCGCCACCGCGACCGACTACGCGGTGACCCGCGAGCTGGGTGTCGATGGCGAGGAATTCACCGGCGAGGAATACAACTTCGGCGCCGTCAACATCGAGCCCGGCGGCACCGTGCCGGCAAACGCGCCGCGCATCCGCTTTGGCGACGATGTGGCGGTCTACCGCCACTGGCGCGAGTTCCGAGACTCCCGGTACCGCTACCACTTCTCCCCGGCCATTCAGCGCACCGTGCCGATCGGCACGCGGGTGTATGCGATCACCGGCGGCCGAACTGCCACGGTGTGGGATACCGGCGTGGAGGTCGAGAGCTATCCCGATGTCACGACCCTTTACTCGCTGGTGTCGCAGCTGCAGGCCGACAGCACGCTGATCGACTACGACGGCGTCATCGCGCAGGACCGCCGCCCCGGCGGCATGGCGTGCGACGACCTGTCGATCTACACCGCCAGCTACAGCGCGGGCAGCGTGCGCGAGGGGACGCAGTTCATCAAACGGGCCGTGGTGCCGCTGACGGTTCCCAGCTCGGCGCCCACGGAATCGCTGCTGATCGAGTGCATCGCCGCGCCTGTACCGGGCGCCGAGGTGTGGCAAGCGACCGCGTCCGTGAACGGCGACCTGGGCACCTTCACCACCGGCGAAGAGTTCACCGGCGGCGGCTATGCGGCCACGATTCCGGTGGAGCTGCAGCCTGGGGCGGAGCCAGAGGGCGAATTCGCGGCATATCTGGATCTGCTGACGCGCGACGCCGGCACGACCATCCCGTCGCTGTGCGTGAAGAACCCGCGCCTGGGCTCCGAAGCCAAGTCGGCAACCTACGTTTTCGAGTGGCGCCCGCGTCCGGCCGCTGCTTGCGATTGTTCCACCATCCCCGTCGTCGGCGGGCCGAACAACGATTTCCTTGGGATCACCACAGGAGGTGCAGCCGTGGCGACTTTGCCCGCTGCAATCAAGACCCTATACGATCAGATCGAGGACTGGCGACTCGGCAGTCATCATCTGAACTGCTATTTCACCGTCACCGATGACGACACCTACATCACGTCGCTGCTATCTGGCCTGCGCGAACTGGTGCAGGGCTCAGCCACTCAGCCGACCGACCTTTACGGCGGCTTCGTCACGTCGCTGTTCCAGCGGGTTTCGGCCATCGCAAAGTTCGAGCAGGCCGATATTGCCGCGGTCGAGTTGGTCGCAAACACGTTCCAGCAGCACTTGCTCGCGATCTACACCGAAATGGGCGGCTCTGGGGCTTTGGATGCGGCAGTTGCAGCCGAGTTCCAAACCCAGTGGGACGCCATCGTGGACAAGCTGTCCCCGCTGATGATCGCCACCAACACGGGCGCTCCGACGTGGAAGACGCAGGTGTTCTCCACGCTGCAGCTCCCGAATGATGGCGGCAACCCCGCAGCAGAGGTCGAGGCGATTCTGATGCGCGCCATCGCGGGCGCCAAGAATCTGACCAGCGACCTGGGGCCGCTGACTCGTTTGATTCAGGCGAGCATCGGCAAGGTCTATATCGCCGGGAATCTGCTGCGCCCTTTTGAGTCAGCCACGCGGCAAGGGAATGCCGTGTGGCAGGATCATGGTGGAACACATTGGTTTGTTAGCCAGGATGGCTACCTGCCAATTCAACCGGGTTACGGCTATCACTCCGCGCGCATGGAGCTGGACCCGGAAAGCGGCGAAGAGGTGCCGACGGCGACGCGCGAATACTACTTCGGCCCCGCCATCGGCTGCGTCGAGAGCCTGCTTGTGGGCGACAAGCTCATCGTGAAAACCGCGCCATACGCAAACGGCCGCGCGACCTATCAGGCCGGCGACTACATCGAATTCATGATCGTGCGCGCGGATCCGGTGCAGCTCGGCGGCGGCCAGACCGGTGACGACACGCTGACCTTCAGTGTGCGCGGATCCGACGTGGGTGCGCTGGACGATTACGCGCTGGTCACTACGGCACCCGCCGGCTACAGCGATGGCGGCCTGAGCTTCACCATCACGCCCGGCGCCATCGACTTCGAAGTCGGCGACCGCTGGACATTCAGCGCAGAGGGCGGCGAGTTCCGCTGGCGCATTGACGGCGGCAGCTGGACCACCGCAGACATCGCCGCAAGCGTCGCTCTGACGGCCGGCATCAACGCAGTGTTCCGCCCGGGTGCAACGCCGTCATTCGTCGATGGCGATGTGTACCAGCTGGCCGCGCTGGCCAGCAACGGGGCAGGGCGCGTCCGCAAGCCAGACGATGAGTCCATGACCTGGACCGGATCGACGCAGTTGGACATCACGCCCGGCGATGACGACACCGCCGACACGCTGCTGATCGGTGCGCACACGATCCCGAGCACGGCGACGGTGACGCTGACCGGCAGCAATGACAACTGGTCGACCACTGCGTTTTCGCAGATCGTCCCATGGGCCACCGGATCGATGGCGATGCTGTTCGACTCGACCACGTGCGCCAAGTGGCGCCTCGCCGTCAACGAGAGCGGATCGATCGACTGGCTGTACCTCGGCGTGCCCACGCGCCCGATCGTCACCGGCACCACGGCGACCGAGCACGGCAACTGGCGCCGGCGCACGCGGCTGGCCAACGGCCAGCGCAGCCGCGGCCTGGGCGGCACTGTCAGCCACGACAGCTGCACGCAGGCATCGATCGACGATCTGTTGACAGCGATCGAGTACGCGCACACCAACGATGACGGCCGAATCGGTGTCATTTCGCCCGAGGGAGAGGCCACGTTGTGCACCGTCGCCGATGACATCGACATCAGCGACGCCACCGGATTCCAACCTGCAGCAACCGCCCGGCGCGTTTCTATCGCGTTGGAATTGGCGCCGGTCTAGGGGCCGCTGATGTCAGTCCCGTCGATGTGATAGGTGACTTCCACGCCGAGTGCGGCGCAGAGCTTTTCAACCGTTCCGGTGCGTAACTCACGCTTGCCCATCTCGAACTCCGCGATAGCGGTCGGCGAGATGCCTGCCGCTGCCGCAAGGTCGGCTTGGGTGATCTTGCGAATCGCGCGGATGGCGCGGAGTTTTTGCCCGGTAATCATGCCGGCCATCATAGACACCGTGTGCTGCGTTGGGTAACGGTAGTGTACAGCCTGTAAAAGGGTTGCACGCAACCGAAAACGGTAGTATTGTCTCCACACGCCATCAAGAATGGCTCCGATAAGCCGACCATCGGACAAGGCCGGCGACGAAGTGGAGATGTGACATGGCTGGCAAGAAAGAGACTGCAATCGACGTGCTGCAAGTGACTCATGGAAAGTTGGACTTCTGCATCCTCGGCTCCATGCCGCTGATCCTAAATCGCATGAGCGAAAAGGTGATGCGCGAGCTGTTGATGCCGAAGGGGAAAAAGACGGCCGCAGACAAGGCGTCGAGCCTCAAGCACGACCCGGTTCAGGAGTTCCTTGACTCGCCGTACATCGATGAAGACGACTCGGCGCCGACTTACCTTCAGCACCTGTCGTCCGCATTCAAGAACGCGCTGAAGGGCGCGGCGCTTGACCTTCCGGGCGCCAACAAGTCGCAGATCGGCCGCCTTACATGGGTCAACGGCGAGCGCGTCAGCATCTACGGCGTGCCGCAGATTTTCTGCTCCGTGACGCGATCCGCCGACATGAACCGCACGCCAGACGTTCGCACGCGGGCCATTGTTCCGAAGTGGGCGGCGCGGGTAAGTGTTTCGTTCGTGACTCCGATCCTGCGCGAGCAGGGCGTGGCAAATCTGCTGGCGTCGGCAGGTATCACGCAGGGCGTTGGCGACTGGCGCCCAGGCAAGGGCGCCGGCACGTACGGGCAGTTTGAGTTGGTGAGCGAGGATGACCCGCGGTTCTTGCACGTCATCAGGCACGGCGGCCGTGATGTGCAGCGATCGGCAATGGAATCCCCGGAGCCATACGACCGCGAAACGCGCGAACTGCTGGAGTGGTTTGGTGTCGAGTCGAAGCGCCGTGGCTTCAGGGCGGTTGCGTAATGGACAACGCAAAGCGTAAAGCTATCGCCGACAGGCTCGAAAAAATCGCCGGACTGAACGGCGGGCGAATCACGCCGGATGCTGTGCTGCTGGACGCCAAAAGCCCCAAGAGCCCGCTACACGATCAGTTCGATTGGGACGATTCGACCGCGGCGAAGTCGTGGCGCCTGTCACAGGCGCGCGAGCTGATCCGATCAATTCGCGTCGAGATCACTACCGACACGCGCACCGTTTCGACCGTTCGCTACGTCCGAGACCCTGCGGCCGGCGAGGCGCAGGGCTACGTTGAAGTGGCGAAGTTGCGCGATGACAAGACGCTCGCTATCGAGGCGCTTCAGGGTGAGATCAGGCAAGCAAACGCGCTGGTAGCGCGGGCTCGCTCGATTGCCGATGCGCTCGGGTTGTCCGCTGAAATCGAGATGGTTTCGGAATCAGTGGAGACACTGCAAGTTCGGCTTGCGGAAGTGGCGTAGACGAGGCTGGCTGGGCTTGGACGCGAGTTGACTGGCACGGAAAGGCGGGGCTGGCGAGGATTGGTTCAGAATGGCAGGGAGGGGAGCGGAGCGGTGCGACGAGGCTGGCTAGGCGCGGAAAGTCGCGGCGTTACCGGGAGAGAATCGGAGCGGAGAGGCTGGACTGGCGAGGACTGGCACGGACCGGAGTGGATGGGCGGGGCTCGGCTGGCGAGGAAAGGCCCGGAGGCGAAGGGACGGGCGGGGACCGGATAGGCTGGCGGGGCATGGCTGGGACGCGCCGTAGTGGACCGGGCAGGGTTGGCATAAAAATCTGAAACGAAACCAAGGGGCTGGAGAGCAATCTCCGGCCCTTTTTCTTTGGGCAAATCTGAGGTAACACGACCATGGCTAACATCCGCCCCGCGCTGGCTCTGCGCAACGCACTGGCCGACGCCGTCAACGCCGCGCTTAATGCGGGCTCCGGCCCCGCCACCATCGAAATCTACTCGGGCACGATTCCGACCAACGCAGATACGGCAGTCGGCGCCCAAGTGCTGCTTGCCGTGCTGACCTGCACCGATCCGGCGGCGCCGTCTGCCAGTGCGTCGGTGCTGACGTTCTCGGCGATCACGGGCGATTCCAGCGCGAACGCCACCGGCACGGCGACCTGGGCGCGCGTCAAGGACTCCACCGGCGCGACCGTATTCGATTGCTCGGTGACCGCAACCGGCGGCGGCGGCGTCATCACGCTCAACACCACGTCGATCGTCAGCGGCTCGCCGGTGTCGATTACGTCTGGTACGTTGACCGTTCCGACCACCTAATCGCGCCCGCATGCGACAGCACATGCAGGGCGTGATCAGCCATGTCTGACCCTTATTGGTCGAGTGTTGCCTGTCTTCTGCATTTCAATGCAGCGGACGGCAGCACCACATTCACGGATCAAACGGGCCGGACGTGGACCGCGCGCGGTGGCGCTCAGATCGACACCGCACAGAGTCAGTTCGGCGGGTCGTCGTTGCTGCTCAACGGCACCGATGCCGCGATTGACTCGCCGAACGGATCTGACATCTACATCAGTGGCGGGACGTTCACGGCTGAATGCTGGTTTCGCGAAACCGCGACCACAACTGCCGCTCAGATCATGGGGCAGCACTCGGTAACCGGCGAAACCGACTCGTCATGGATCTTGTACTCCGACAGCGGCGTGCTGAAGTGTGCCGTTTACTCCGGCGGGTCAACGTTCACGGCGACCGCGTCAGGATCGCACTCGCTTGATGCGTGGCACCATGTAGCGGCGGTCCTGAGCGGCGGCACGCTGACGCTGTATCTCGACGGCGTGTCTGTCGGCTCGGTCGGCTCGGTCACGACGCCGAATGAGGCTGGCGATCTGCGCATCGGCGCGACGGGTAGCACAGGCACGTCGTTGCTGTACTACTTCTCGGGCTGGGTTGACGAGGCGCGGCTGACTATCGGGGTTGCGCGGTACACCGGCACGTTTACGCCGTCGGCCTCAGAGTTTGAGGAAGGCGCCGATGGCGCCATAGACGGCGATGTGCCGCTGATCGCTGGCGAGTTCGTTGGCCTTCTTGTTCCGACTGGCGAGATGGCCGGCGACCTAGTCGGCGTGGCTGGCTCGTTCGGTGGCGACTCTGGCGCTATTGGCGTAATCGAAGGCGAGCTGCTGTCGATTGCCGGCGATTTCCCCGGCGGGCAGGGATTCTTTGCTGCGTTGGCTGGCGACGTCCCCGGCATCGGTGGCGATATCGTCGGGCTGGTTGCGCAGTCCGGCGAGTTGGCCGGCGACCTGCCGCTGATTGCAGGCGAGTTCATCGGCGGTTATTCCGTGGCCGGCGGATTCTCGGGTGACTTGCCGCTGATCGCCGGCAGCATGGCCGGGTTCACCGTCGTTGGCGCATCGCTGATTGGCGACTTGCCGCTGATCGTGGGCTCATTCGTTGGCGGCATGGCGACGGTTGGGGCGCTGGCGGGCGATCTGCCGGGGATCGCCGGCGCGTTCAATGACGGGCCTGTCGGCGTCATCGGCGGCAGCCTCCCGCTGATCTCTGGCGATGCGCTCGGCTACGTCGGCACCGCTGCGGCGGGGCGATGGATCTACATCCACACCGTGCCGCCGGCACAGGTCTACGCCATCGACGCCGTGCGCGGGCGCCTGCGCCCATGGCTGCCCATGCACCGCGCCTCGCGCCTCGAACTGTCCGCCACCGCTGCACAGATCGGCGCCCGCAACGATTCGTTCACCGTCACGCTGTCCGGCATCGGCACCGCGCTGCGATCGCGCCTGGCTGCACAGGCAGCTTTCGGCGTGCGCGTCGACATCATGGACGGTGGCGAGGTTTCGCGATCCGGCATCGTCAGCGACATCGGCAACAGCGCCGACAAGTCGATCGTGCTCGAGTGCGAGTCGCAGGGCTGGACCACCGATCTGCCGCTGCGCACCAACGCAGACCTGGGCGTGTTCCGCGATGTGCAGGTCCTGCCGCGCCGCTACGGCCGCGCCGTGCCCGGCCGCTGTGTGCGCTTGGGCCAGACCGGCAAGCAGTGGTTGTGGGCTGACCACGCATCCGAGCGGATCAGCAGCGTGCAAGTGGACGGCCAGGACTACGGCGCCTGGCAGTGGCGCAACGACACCGACGCCGGCGGCAACCCGATTACGGTCATCACCACCGCAGACGAGATCGACGACGGCGCCGAACTGATCGCCGTGGGCGATGGCATCCGCGACAGCCTGAGCGGCGCGCTGATCGTCAACCCTGCCGATATGGTCTATGACCTCTGCCAGTGGGCTGGCGTGGCCGTCGATCGCGGCGACCTGGTGCCGTTCCGTGCCGAGTGCCAGACCCGCGCTCTGGAGATCTCCGGCAGCATCGATGGCGGCACGCTGCAGCAGGCCATGGTGACGCTGGCCGAGTCTGTCTATGCCGTGTTCTCCCGCGAGCTGCCGGGCTACATGCGCCTGCTGCCGCGCACCGGCGCCACGCTGACCATTCCGGCCGCGGACACGCCAACCGCCAAGGCCTCGCGCGATGCCATCGCCACCCGCCTGCGCGTGCGCTACGCCCTCGAGGACGGCAATCCACGCGCCAGCCTGGAGGTGCGCGCCGTCGCCGTGGAGGCAGTCCGCGGCGTGTCCAGTGCAGACGTCACCCTGCCACTCGTGCGCGACAGCCGCGTCGCCCTCGACGTCGCAACACGCATCCTTGCCGACAGATCCCGCCCCGCGTACACCGTCCCGGCAGCCCGCCAGCGCAGTCGCATCGTGCCCGGCATCGTCGTGTCCGCCAGCGTCCCCGCCCTCAGCCTCAGCGGCGAGGCATTGGTCACCGCATCGCAGATCACCGAGACCGGATCGACGCCCACCATGCTGCTGCGCGTCGGCGCTGCGCCCACGATCACCCTGGCCGCGCAGTCGACCGCCTACACCCCGCAGCAGTACGCATCCGCAACCGTGGCCAGCGCCGGTGACGTCCGCGAGATCACCATCACTGGTACCGACGGTCGACCCATCGTCGGCGCAGCTTGCACCCTCGACGGCTCACTGGTGCGCACCAGCGACAACGCCGGCCGCGTGACATTCCCGGCTGCATCGATGCCACCGGGGCCGCACACCATCGTCGCCCGCGCAACTGGCATGCAGCCGCTGACGTTCTCGGTGGTGGTCCAATGAGTCGCCGCCGGTTCCGCGCCAATCTGGCCCCGCCACCGGCCTCCAGCCTGCAGATCGGTGTGACCATGACGCCCATCGCGGCCGCACCAACGCCGTGCCCGGCGAGCACGCCAGCGCCAGGCGGTTGCGAGGTCTCCGGGCCGTTCTCCGCCACCGGCGTCGCCCCGTACATCTTCGGCCAGCCCTGCGGCTGGCTCGTCTACATGCTCGGCATCGGCCCCGACGATGCTGTCGAGTGGGCCATGACCTGGGACGATATGGAAAGCGCCCCCACCGCGGCCTATTTCATGCTGGAGTCCGACGCATTCGCCGACGCGCCAATGGCCGCGCAGGTCGTCAGCACGGAATCGTTCGCGGTCACGGGAATCCAGATATTTTGCACCGTCAACGGGACCGCCTACGGCCCCCTGGAGCTGGCATGCGTAGCCTGATCCCGCCCAACGCCGTCCGAGTAGCCAGCAAACCCGCCCCACGCGCACCGGCGCCGCAGTGCGGCACCTGCGCGAAGATCCGGGCGGCGGCAAAGGCCGTGTTGCAAGTGCTTACGACTCGTCGACCTTGACCACCTTCCCGCCCTGCAGCCAGATCGAGTACATTTTCTTCCCGCGGTAATACTCCCACCGCTCCCCGATGCCGGCGCCGTAGGCGTTCTCCAGCTGCACCGTGCGCGACGGCTGGCCCACGCGGTCAATCACCTCGGCGACCGACATGTCGTGCGAAATGATCCGGCCGTCGATGCGGATCGTCTCCGACGCGCATGCGATTGTGCTGAATAGTGCTATCAGTGCTGCAAAGATGGTGCGCTTCATGGGTAGTCTCCTGGGGTTTTCGGTGTCCACTATCCGCCACAACTCAACGCAGGATCAACGGCTTACAAGCGTCTTTTTGCGGCGATAGTGAACGCATCATGCGGCCTGTTTTCGATTGATATTCAACGACATGCCGCGCCTGTAAAAACACGATTTGTAACCCGGTGCTGTGGAACGCCGTGGTCTGCAGCGTCGACGATGTGCGGCGCCACGCTGTACCCGAGGGCCTGAAGCGCCGAGCACCATGCCGGGAACAGAACCCATTTCGTCGCGAACTCGACAACGTTCTCAACGATTGCGAATGGTGGCCGATGGCATTCGAGCGCCGACACAACGGCCCATGCAGTGCTGCGGGTCACGTCATGGTGCGGGCGGTCCTTGCCGCGCGCGCGGCTGTGGCCCTGACAGGCCGGCGAGGCAAGCAACAGATCGTGAGCGGGAACGCGCGTCCAGTCGGCTTGCTGCAGGTCTTGGCAGGCGTGCTCGGTCGCCGGGTGATTCGCGCTGTGCGCGTCAACCGCCGCGCGCCAGTGGTTCGCTGCCCACACGACAGAGCAGCCGGCAAGCTCGGCACCCGCGCTGAAACCGCCGAGGCCGGCGAAGAGGTCGATGGCTTTCATGCCGCCTTCGCCTGCTCGATCTCGATCGTCGCGAACATGTCCGGAATCGACAGCTCGCGTTCCTTGGCTTCGAGGTACTTCACACCGTCAAGGAAATAGCCGGTGTTGAGTTCGACGCAGCGGCCCTGGCGACCGTTGTGCAGGGCGCGATAGGGGACGGTTGCCAGCCCACCGAAAGGATCGAAAACCAGCTCGCCGGGGTTGCTGTACCTGCAGATCAGCCGGTCGACGATGTCGAATTGCAGCGGGCAGACGTGCGCCTCCAGGCCCTTCTTCGACTGCTCGCCGTTGAGCGTCAGCATCCGGTTCACGTCGTGCCACACGTCCGGATGGTGCGAGCCAGGCGCCAAACTCATGAAGGTCGACGGCAAGGCGCCGCGCACATCCAGTTCCTCGCCGATCTTGACGTGGTGTTCGTAGCTGTAGACCTGTTCCAGCGTCTGCCGGGTGAACAGCTTGCAGAGCACGTCAGGCGGCAGCGCAGCCAATTCCTCGGCGGTCGCGAAGCGGTTGCCATTGCTGCGCCAGAACGCATGCGCGTCGACCTGCCAGCGCGCGCGGGTGTATTCGGCCTTGGACTTGACCACCGGCACATCGGCATAGCCGCGCGTGCGATCGGTCTGCGGCTTGTGGAAGATCAGGATGTACTCGGGCGAGCCGACGCCCATCTTGGTCGCGTCCTTGCACTGCTCTGACCAACCAAGGCGGTAGGTCTGGTTGTTCTCGCGTACAACGTCGGTGACGACCGTGATCATCCCGAGGTAATCGAACCCATGGCGACGGCCGTGGAACAGCGCTTCGGCGTGGAATGGCGACACGGTCGGCACGCCGGCACCGGTCACGTTGCCGAAGTTGATCCGGTCCTTCGTGTGGCAGCAGTAGATGCGCCCCGGCTTCAGGATGCGCAGCAGCTCGGGCGTGAGGAAATCCATCTGCGCCCAGAAGTGATCGTTGTTGTCCGTGTGACCGAAGTCGTTGAAGCTCGGCGTGTATTCGTAGTGGTTGGCGAACGGGATCGAGGTCACGATCAGGTCGACCGAGTTCGCATCCATGGCGCGCGTCTCGCGCACGCAATCATTGTTCGCGGCCAGCCAGCCGGTACCGCGCGCTTCGATGCGCTCAACACCGATAGACCTGGTCAAGGCCTGCGCCATTGCCGCGGCGCTGAGCCCGTATTCGCGGATCAGTTCTGACATCTTGTCCACCATGCGGTTGTGTTGTTCCCACTTCGCCTGCAAGGTGCGCAGGATTTCGCGCTCGCTCTCGGCGTAGATGATGTGGATCTCGACCGGATGCGCCTGCAGGAAGCGCTGGATCCGGTGGATCGACTGGATGAAGTCGCGGAATTTGAAGCCGATCCCAAGGAAGATCGCTTTGTGGCAGAACCGCTGGAAATTGCAGCCGGCGCCGGCGACGGAAGGTTTTGCGCTGAGGTACTGAAAAGCGCCGTCGCTGAACTCGATCACGCGCTGCTCGCGCTCTTCAAGGTCCTGGCTGCCGTAGATGCTGATTGCGCTCGGCACCGCGGCTTCGATCGCGCGGCGCTCGTCTTCGAGGTCATGCCACAGAATGTAGTTGCTGTCCGGATCCGCCTGCAGGATGGCCAGCATCTGCGCGATCCGATCCGGCATCGTGTCGCGCTTCTCGCGGCTCGCGTCGGACACGCCGAAGGCTGCGTTCTTGAACAGCAAGCCTTGGCCATCGCGATCTGCGCCGGCGCCAGAGTGGTCGACCTTTACCTCGTGATAGATCACGCGCAGTGGCGGCAGGTCGTAGCCTTCGTCTGAGTGCCCGAGGTCGGACGGCCGCTGCAGGAAAATCGCCCACGTAGCCAGCCAGCGCCAGAACTCCGCCTCCTTGTGCGCGTACAGCGTCAGGTTGTTGGTCTGCGTGCTGTCGCGCTTGAAGAACCGGGTAAGCGCCTGGCCGGTGTCCATGATCCCCAGGAAGCCGGCATAGTGGATCAGCTCTTTGTAGCGGTTCGGGCTCGGCGTGGCGGTTGCGACAAACCGAAAGCGCACCGCGGCGAACAGGGTCAGGAACGTCTGAAAGGTCTTGCTGCCGTAGCTGCGCAGGCAGTCAGCCTCGTCGAGGCTCACCGCGTCGAACTGGTTAGGGTCGAGCTTTCCATCGCGAACGGTTTCGTAGTTCGTGATGTAAAGGCCCGGCTCGGCAGCCTCTTCAATCGACCGGATGAAGGTCACGACCTGGCCGAGCTTGAGCCCGTCGCGCTTGAACTCCTGTCGCACCCCGAGCGGCGCGATGATCAGCGCGCGCCCGAAGCCCGACTCCGTTTCCTGAATGCACTCGACGATCAGGCGCAGCACTTCGATCTGCTGCATCGACTTGCCGAGCCCGAACGATTCGAACAGAGCGCGCCGACCGCCTTTCACGGCCCACACGACGCAATCCCGCTGGTGCGGTTTCAGCATCGGGTGCACGCGTGCAGGGGCGATGTCGAACCCGCACGCATGCTCGAAGCGGATCTTGCCTTCGAGGAACCGCTGATAGGGGTCGGCAGCGCTCATTGCTAAGTACGCCTCTTCGGCGGTGGCCGGGCAGTTGTTCGCGACCGGCTTGGTGTCTTTCAGGTCCAGCGCGCGCTGATCCTTCTGCGACTTCGGCTTGTCGCCACCGGTGTACGGCTCGGCGTCGGCGATCACGTCATTGATTGCCATCGCTGCCAACCTCCCTCTTGCCAGCCTTTGCCAGCGCGGCGCGTGCCCATTTTACGGCGCTCTTCCGGCCCGGATTGCAGCTAGGACTGTCCACGTCTTCGCGGTCGCAAATGTCGTCAACCAAGTCCTTCAGCGCTTCGTACATATCTGGCGCGGCAGCGATCAGACGGGCGTCGGCCTCTTTGATGTTCTCGCCAATAATCAATCCGCTTTTCCATCGCGTGCGGTCGTTCCAGCAGAACAGCACGCGATTCGCGCCGGCGCCGACCAACTCCCAGTCGTCTACGCCTTGACTCCAGAACCACGGACCGCGGGTGTGTGGTGTACTCACTCCCCTCCCTATGCCGTCCTTCACGGTGACGCTCTCGACGTTCGCCGGGATCGACGGGCGCGCATCGGCGGCGATGATCTCGACAACGCGACCGAGGATTGTGCGCGACCTGCCTTCGATGCGCGCAAGCACCTGGTCCTGCTTGTACTGCGGCAACTTCTGCCAGACGTCGGGGATCGCCTTCACCTCGTCAAGCATGGAGTGCATGAGATCGCCCAGCAGGCTTTCGCGGGCGATCGAGCGAGTGCCTTCGAGTAGGATCTCGGGCTCGGCGTCGGTGTAGCCGGAGGGGAACTCGGCGGGCTCGCTATCGGGCTCTGCCGGCGTGGCCTCTTTCGGCGTGACGAAGGCGGCAAACGTGCCGTGCTCGTTGTCGTAGATCGCCACCAGCTGGCCGTCGCCTTCCGGCGTCCAGTCGCTCACATCGAGGCCGTTCGACTTCTCGACGATCTGCAGGCTGAAGCCAGCGGCCGCGACCTTGGCCGGGTCGATGCGCTCGTCGTTCAACTCGCCGTCGACGACCATCAGCGCGAGATCCGGGTGGTAGGTGAATCCCTCGACGCGCTCGGGCAGGCGGGCAGGGTCGAACAGGGGCTTGAACAGGTCCGGAGCCTGCAGCTCGGCTTGCGTGGCTTCGGTGGTGGGCTCGGTGACGGCTTCAGCGGTTTCGGTATCAGTGTTCACGGTTGGTCCTTTGCGAAACAATCAGGGGTTGGATTCCGGTTATGCGAAACCGGCGGATGGGGTTGCGTTATGCGGCTGCCTTCCTCACGAGGGTTGCGCGCGCGAAATCCAGCACACAGGCCTCAAGTTCCGCCTTCTTCCTTGCGACGTTCGCCTCGTGCTGCGCGACGTGCTCGTTCATCAGCTTGACGGCGCCGAGCGCGATCATTTCGCGGCCGCGGATGACCTGGGAGTTGTAGCTCCGATCAAATTCGGTCAGGTCGATATAGGTGCCGTTGATGCCGACGGAGATCCGGTCTTGGTGCTGCACACTGCAACTGACGGATGCGCGGTTCTTTCGTGCCAGTTCGAGCGCTGCGTTTGCTCTTTCGAGCGCCTCTGTTGCCTTTTTGACCTCGTGGATGTTCATGTCGGTCCTTTACGCGGCAGCCGCCGTCGACGCTTCCGCGCGCGCACTGGTCAGGACTTTCAGCAGGGCAGCGCGGATCTGTTCGAACGTCGCCGCCTCGTAGAGCTTCGAAGCCCTGTCGGTCGCCACCGGATGGAACCCGAGCCGCGCCAGGCCGTCGGCAGTGATCGAGAGCGGGGCAATCGCCGCGTTGATGTCGCCGAGCTTGAGGCGCACCGGCGGGCGCACAGGCGTGTAGCGGAAGCCGTTCGGCACTTCGGCCACCGAACCCGCGACGCTCACCGGTTCCGGCGCAGCGCCAACCTGTTCGACTTCCGGTTGCGGTTGCACAACCTGCTCGGCTTGCCGCTGCGCCGCGATCTCCGCCATCTGCCGCCCGCGCTCTTCTGCCTCGCGGATGCGCTGCTCTTCCTGCTGCTTGCGCTCACGCTCGATCCGCTCAGCCTCTTCTGCGCGGAGCTTTTCGCGGTGCGCCTCGCGCTGCTTGTGCTCGGCAACTCGCATGCTCGCGAGGTTGCGCAGATCGTCCGGCGCCTTGGTCGCACAGAGCGCGATGCGATCAGCGAACAGGTGGCCGTAGTCCGCGAACTCCGCCAGCGTCGCGACGTTCTTGCGCACGCGCTCCGCACGCTCGCTGGCGTCGATCTTGGCGCTGGCGACCGCCGTGCTGATCTTCTCGCGGATGCTGGACAGGGTTTTCAGGCCCTTGATCG
>ERZ650308.214-NODE-214-length-32328-cov-11.866483_pt1 | contig 32328 bp, 28 predicted proteins | sample MGYA00376244_ERZ650308 | MGnify/ENA primary metagenome ERZ650308 (study PRJEB26733, sample SAMN07839295) | wastewater metagenome | biome: small river; feature: stream; material: water | place: USA: North Carolina | collected 2016-04-26 ... | reverse complement strand
ACGTTCACATCACTGGCAAGACCACCTTCCTGTTCCCAATCGGTGACAAGAAGTCTCAGCGCAACGACATCATCAACCCGGTCATGGACTCAATCATGTCTGGCAAGTCAGATGTCTCATCTCTTGTTGAAATGAACAAGAAGGTCAAGGCGCTGTTCTAGTAACAAGCAACTCTCCCAGTAAATGAGGAAACCCGGTGGAGATACCTTTCCCTCCACCGGGTTTCTTTCTAGGCTCTAAACGCAGGCACTAACAAAAAGGAACTCTCCGATGTCGAACTCTCCTGAATCATTCGAACTCAAATCTGACGGCGTCCAGCTAGTCGTGAACGTTGCCAGCGGCACCCCGGTGGTGCTTCACTGGGGCAGTGATCTCGGGGGAAACCTAGATTCGACTCAACTAAACATCGCGATGCAAGAGGGTGTGCCGCATGCCGACCTGGATGCATTCCAAAACCCTGGCGTCTGGCGTGAAAATGCCCGAGGATTCCTAGGCCGACCTGCGCTCCAGGGTCACCGAGCTGGCCAAGACTGGTCGCAGATGTTTGAAATCGTCGAAGTAAAGACTTCGGCCAACACAATCTTCGTTCGAAGCGCTGACCAGGCGGCCGCCCTCGAGGTCGCGGTCAATTTCGAAATCACAAACAGTGGAATTCTTCGAATTTCACAGAGCTTGAAGAACCTCGGTTCAACAGCCTTTGCGCTGAATGACCTAACCACGTTCCTGCCGCTGCCAGACTATGCAGCCGAGACTGTTGACTTCACCGGTCGCTGGGTCAAGGAGCGTCAGCCACAGCGTCGTGAGATTCAAGTCGGAACCTGGGCCCGCGAAATTCGCGAGGGCCGCTCAGGTCACGATTACACAATCGTTCAGCTGGCCATGACCAAAGATGCCGATTACCAGCGCGGCGAAGTTTGGTCGATGGGTCTTCAGTGGAGCGGTAACACGCGCCACCTGATTGAACGTCAGCCGACCGGCCGCACCACTATTGGCGCCGGCGAACTTCTCCTTCCGGGCGAGATCCAGCTAGCCCCGGGTGAAACCTACGAGGCACCTGTTGTCGCCGCGGCATACTCGGCCGAGGGAATCGACGGCATCACCGACCGCTACTACCGCTGGTTGCGTTCACGCCCGAATCACCCAAGCAAGGTTCGCCCACGCCCGCTAACTCTCAATGTTTGGGAAGCGGTCTACTTCGACCACAACCTCGAGAAGCTCACTCAACTAGCTGACGTTGCGCAAAGCATCGGCGTTGAGCGATTCGTGCTCGATGACGGTTGGTTTGGTGCCCGCCGCGATGACCACAAGGGTCTTGGTGACTGGGTGGTTTCCAAGGATGTATGGCCAAATGGCCTGAAGCCACTCATCGATGTTGTGAAGTCACGCGGCATGGAATTTGGCCTCTGGTTCGAAGGCGAAATGGTCAACCCAGATTCGGACCTTTACCGTGCGCACCCTGAGTGGATTCTTCACGTGGGCGACCGCGTGCCGCCAGAGGGCCGTTTCCAGCAGGTGTTGGATATCACTCATCAGGGCGCTTACGACCACGTCTTCGGTCAAGTAGACGCCATCCTAAGCGAGTACGACATTGCCTACATCAAGTGGGACCACAACCGTACTCTGACCGAAGCAGCTCACCTAGGGCAAGCAGCAGTTCGCGAACAGACTAAGGCGATCTACCGCCTATTCGATGAGCTTAAGGCTCGTCATCCTGGACTTGAAATTGAATCCTGCTCGTCGGGTGGTGGACGCATTGATCTAGGAATGGTTGACCATGCTGACCGATTCTGGACATCTGACTGCAACGACGCCCTAGAGCGTCAGTACATTCAGCGCTACACCCAGTTCGCAATTCCGCCTGAGATGTTGGGCTCTCACATCGGCCCAACACACTCACACACCACGCACCGCACCCACGCGCTATCGTTCCGCGCAATCACCGCGTTGTTCGGCCACGCTGGTCTTGAGTGGGACCTCACCGAGACCACACCTGAAGAGCGCAAGGTGCTTACTTCATGGGCCAGCTACTACAAGGCAAACCGTGAGTTTTTGCACAACGGCAAGATGATTCGTGTTGAGCAGCCTGATGACAGCGCCTTCGTGCACGGTGTAGTCGCGCAGGATAAGTCTCGGGCAATATTTGCCCTGGCCACCCTGCGAGGTATGCCGGGCATGACCCCGAATGTTTTGCGCATCGAGGGCCTAGAAGCGGCCGCTAACTATCGCGTGAAAATGGTGCAGCCTGCAGGCGCACCTCAGTATGTTCACCGCCAGATGCCAAAGTGGCTAGACGGCGTTGTGCTCACCGGTGCAGCCCTTGCCAAGGTTGGTCTTCGACCACCTATTCTGGCGCCTGAAAATGCAATCCTGATCGAAGCAGAAAGAATCTAGTCATGACTCTAGCCTTACCTTCTCAGCTCTTCTACGGTGGCGATTACAACCCCGAACAGTGGAGCAGAGAGGTATGGCTTGAGGACATGCGCTTAATGCGCGAAGCGGGCGTGAACCTCGTCACTCTCGGAGTCTTTTCGTGGGCAAATATCGAAACTTCTGATGGGGTTTACGAGTTTGGTTGGCTCGATGAAATTATCAATTTGCTGCACGAAAATGGCATTGGTGTAGACCTAGCAACGGCAACTGCTTCGCCACCAGCTTGGCTAACCATTTCGCATCCCGAAGTGTTGCCGGTGAACTATCACGGCACGCGCCTATCGCACGGTGGTCGCCAGGGTTACTGCATAAGCTCGCCAATTTATAAGGCCAAAAGTGGCCAACTGGCTCGTAAATTAGCCGAACGATATGCCTCACACCCCGCAATCAAAATGTGGCATGTGAACAACGAATATGGTTGCCACAACCCAATTTGTTACTGCGATGTCAGTGCCTTGGCCTGGCGTGTGTGGTTGCAAAAGAAGTACCAAAACCTCGATGAGTTGAATCTGGCCTGGGGAACCAACTTTTGGTCTCAGCGCTACCACCGTTGGGAGGAAATTCTGCCACCGCGTGAAACTCCGGTTGGCACATATCCAAACCCAAGCATGGTTCTCGACTACCGACGCTTCAGTAATGACGAGATTTTGGATTTGTACCTGAATGAACGCGATGAGATTCGGGCGCTGGATGCAGTGCACCCGATAACAACCAACTTCATGTCGATGAAGCACACAAACGTGCTCGATTACTGGCAGTGGGCTGGCGAAGTCGACTTCGTGGCTACCGACCACTACCTGATGGCCGATGACCGTCGAAATTATGTGGACCTTGCGTTCCAAGCAGATCTGACCCGCGGCTTCGCCGGCGGCAAGCCTTGGTTGCTCATGGAACATTCAACCAGCGCGGTCAACTGGCAGGAAAGAAACATCCCGAAGGCTTCTGGCGAGATGTTGGCAAATTCTCTTTCGCACGTTGCTCGCGGTTCCAACGGCGCGATGTTCTTCCAATGGCGTCAGTCAATCAGCGGTTCCGAGAAGTTTCATTCAGCCATGGTTCCTCACACCGGCGAGAAGAGTCGCGTCTGGCGAAACGTCAAAGAGTTGGGTTCGAAACTTAAGGAGCTTGGCCAGCTGGCCGGTACTGAAACCGACCGCGCCGAAGTCGCGCTAATTTTCGACTACCAGTCTTGGTGGGCGCTCTCGCAGCGAAACTTACCGAGCACTTCTATTTCTTATCCAGAGCTAGCTCACGATTGGTATAGGGCGCTTTGGGACCTAGGTGTTCGTGTTGATTTTGTTGCCCCAGGTGCAACAGCCGAGCAACTTGCACCGTATAAAGCAGTCCTGACCCCGATGCTCTATCTACTCGACGACAGCGCAGAGCGCGAGTTGATTAAATACTCCAGGGATGGCGGTTCACTAGTTGTTTCTTACTTCACCGGCATCTCCAATGAGGTTGATTCTGTGAAACTTGGCGGCTATGGTGGCGAGCTCGTGCGTGACCATCTGGGCATATTCGTTGATGAATTTGCGCCGGTAAGACTTGGTGAAATCGTCGAGCTAAGCAATGGCATGGTCGGCTCGGAGTGGACGCAGTTCGCTCAGACCGAAGGTGGCTTTGCGCTTGCAACTTTCGCCGGCGGCGTGGCAAATGGTTCGCTCGCACTTGCTAAGTCAGAGAGTGGCAAAGACTGGTACGTAGGAACCAAGCTAGATGATGCTTCGAATAACAAGTTCTTCAGCGCAGTGGTCGCCCAGTTGGGTATCGCGCAGCGGGGAGGAAACGGTGTCGAAGTAATTCGACGTGGCGGCCTTGAAATTTCAATTGATCACAACTCCAATGAAGTTCATTGGTCCAACCGTGGCTAATCAGAAGTTTTTCGGCATCCTTGGTGGCGCGCTTGCTATCGGTTTTGCCCTTCGCTATTGGCTAGCATTTGTAGTCTTTCTGAATCAAGGTTTCGCATGGGACATGGCCACCTTTGCAAGTTGGATGGACACCATCCGGGCCGATGGTTTCAATGCCTTTGCAGTTGACCCGGGCATAAACTACCCGCCCGTGTTCACCGATGTCCTTGCCTTGTTGAATTGGCTCGGCGACACAACGGGAATTTCGCCGTACCTGCTGATGAAGTGGCCATCGGTTTTGGCAGACCTCGGCATCGCAGTGGTCATTGCGATTGCCGGCAGGAAATGGTTTGGCGACCGACGAGCCCTGGTAGCGGCGTCAGCCTACTTGCTGTTACCTATCACTTGGTATGATTCGGCAATTTGGGGGCAAGTTGACTCGCTGGCCATGCTGCCGATGCTTATTGCTTTGGTGTTCCTGATTGAAAAAAAGCCTGAGTGGTCCCTGGTTTTCTTTGTGCTGGCAGTGCTGACCAAGCCTCAGGGTGCCCTAATCCTTCTTATTTTGTTGCCCGTGATGATTGGGCAATTCATTCATCGAGAACTGCCTCTCAAGCGCATCGCGACGTCGGTTGCGGCGGCTCTCGTAACTTTCACTCTTGTCGGTGTTCCGTGGTCTCTCCAAAGCTACGTTGCGCCTTACAGCCCGAGTGCGGCATCAATTCCCGTGGTGGGCGATCTGCTCGGTTTAGCTGTGCAATATCTGAGTACCGCTGGGATGTTCCCAGTCTTGACTGCTAATGCCTTCAACATCTGGGCCGGGGTAGGCGCAATTCCGTTAGCTCAGCAGATTCAAGAGGGTCAAGTTTTTTGGCTCACCGATGAACTGCCGATTCTCGGCATCCCAGCACAGGCCATCGGTGGAGCGCTGTTTTTGCTTGTCGCCGGCCTTATCTTTTGGCTACTTATCAAGCGCCATTCGGCAAACCAAGTGCTGTTGGCATCCGCGTTGCTCCTGGTTGCGTTCTTTACCCTTCCGACAAGAGTGCACGAGCGTTATTTGGCACAAGCCTTTGCGATCCTTGCCTTGGTTTGGGTTGCTTCGAACTCGAGGCGAATCTTGCTCGTTTTGCTAGCCATCGCTAACACCTTAAATTTGCACGCAATCCTGGCAGCCGATTTACGGGTGGAGACTGTCTCTGCCACTTCAGCTCCGGTGGCTAGCGGATTAGGCTCGGGTTTCTTGAGCAATCAAATCATCGCCATCACTGGGCATCCGCCGGAGTTCTATGCCATTGAATGGGTTCGGTTAGACGTCACTTTTGCCCGCACCGAATGGGTCGTCTGGGCAATCATTCTGATTCACACACTGGCCTTGCTGGTAGTTCTTCGCGATTACCTAAACGCCAATGACATTAAGTTCTCCAAAAGAAAGGCAAATCAATGACGCTAGCTAACCGACCGCCAATGGGTTGGAACTCTTGGAACTACGGCCTCAACGAAAGAAATCGGGCCGATTTCTCGCGAATTACTGAGCAATCGATGTTGGCTCAGGCTCAGGCCATGGTTGATACCGGAATGCTTGCTGCGGGCTACGAATACTTCGTTCTAGACGACGGCTACCAGAATGCTAGACGCGACTGGCAGGGCAGGTTGCAGGGTCATGCTCTTCGGTTTAGACACGGCATCCCACAACTTGTCGAAGATGTGAAGGCGCTTGGACTCAAGTTCGGCATCTATTCGGTGCCCGGCACCCTCACCTGCGCTCAGCAGTACGACGATTATGTTGCTGGTGACCTAGGTTCCCTGAATCACGAGCAGATCGACGCTCAAGCATTCGCCGAGTGGGGCATCGACTTTGTGAAGTATGACTGGTGCCGAGCTCACCTAAATGATGGCCTGGATCCAGAGGTGGCCTTCAAGAAGATGGCAGATGAGCTTCGAGCCACCGGCCGCGACATCGTTTACTCCATCTCGGAATATGGCTTCTGGAAGCCTCACGAGTGGGCGCCAAAATTCACGAACATGTGGCGCACCACCGACGATCTCTTTGCCGATTGGGATTCGCTACTTCGAACTCTGGATTTGCAAGAGCCTTTGTACCCTTACTCACGCCCAGGTGCTTGGAACGACCCTGACATGCTTCAGGTGGGTAATGGCTCGCTAACCAGCTCCGAAAACCGAGCCCATTTCTTCCTGTGGGCTGTGCTCAACGCGCCACTGATGGCTGGAAATGACCTGACTCGGATGACTGACGAAGTTCGAGACCTGTTGATTCATCCTGGCATTATCGAGATCGACCAAGACTGGTCTGGCGAACAGGGCAAGTTGACCTGGCGCGACGGCGACCTACAGGTTTGGTCGAAGCAGATGTCTGAAGCAGCTGGCAGCGGTGTTGCCGCGGTCCTTCTAAACCGAGGAGAAACCAACGCGCGCTTTAATATCGAGCAAGCCGTTGGAAGTTTCTCGACTGCCAAGGATGTTTGGTCGGGAGACCTCGTCGATGCAAGTTCAAGCGTTGAAGTGGAGCCGCATGGGGCCGTACTTCTGCGCTTAAGTTAGTCGATTCTTCTCGTCGCCAATCGTTCGACCCAGTCAGGGTCGCGGTGGTCAAAGAATTGGGATGAGCCGGTGTCCAAAGTCTGGATTTCGGCCATTTCGGATTCCGTTAGTTTGAAGTCGAGTGAATTGAAGTTTTCCTCCATTCGTGACTTCTGGATTGACTTTGGAATAACCACGATCTCAGATTGGGTTAGCCAGCGGAGTGCGACTTGAGCGATGCTTTTGTTGTGCGCATCAGCGATCTTGCCTAAAACGGTATTGCTAAACAAGTCGTTCTTACCCTCGGCAAATGGCGCCCATGATTCGATCTGAACACCTAGCTTTTTCATGAGTTGGTTTGCCTGGCCTTGATTTCTAAAAGGGTGGGTTTCCACCTGGTTTACGGCAGGAACTATCTCATTGTTGAGTACCAAGTCGTATAGGCGGTCTGGGGCAAAGTTAGAAACGCCGATAGCTCGAGAACGGCCTTCGGCATAAATCTTTTCCATCGCGCGCCATTCTGAGTAGTAATCACCGAATGGTTGATGAATCAGATACAGGTCAAGGTAGTCAAGGCCAAGGCGCTCTAGCGATTTGTCAAAGGCTCGATGGGTATTTGCTTCGTCGCCGGCATCTTGAACCCAAAGTTTGGTCGTGATGAAGAGTTCGTCGCGTGGAATTCCGCTTGCTGCGATTGCTCGGCCAACTGCGGCTTCGTTCTGATACGCAGCGGCAGTGTCTATCGACCGGTAGCCAACTTCAAGCGCCTCGGCAACGGCTTTCTCGGTTTCGGCGTCAGGGATTTGAAATACCCCAAAACCAAGAATTGGCATTTCGACTGAGTTATTGAGCGTGACGGAATTCTTCATGGCTCAACTGTAGGTCGGCTGCATAGATCCCTGAGAGTTACTGCTGGTAGCACCCAGAAGTATGCAGGCGGACCTAGTATCGAAACATGCCAAATAGTAAAGAAGTAAGTGAATTCCTGACCTCACTTCGTGCCGCGCTCACGCCTGAAAAAGCCGGCTTGACCTTCTTTGCGGGCGAGCGACGCGTCGCTGGGCTTCGCCGCGAAGAAGCGGCCCAATTGTCGGGAGTTAGCACTGCTTATTACACGCGCATGGAACGAGGGGACCTTTCTGGCGTATCTGAAAGCGTGCTTCACGCACTCGCTCGCGGTCTTCAGTTGGATGAGGCGCAGACAATGCACCTTTTTGATTTAGCCAAACATGCAAGTGGCTCGCGCCAGACGAGACAGGCCAGCTTCGAAGGGCAGATGACATCTCGTGTCGGGCAGCTAATCGACGCCATGGGGAATGTTCCGGCAATCGCGATGAATCGGCTAAGTGAACCTGTTGGATCGAATGCGCTTGGACGAGCGCTCTTCCCTGATCTCTTCCCGCAAGGTCGGCTGCCACTGAATCACAGTCGCTACCTGTTTCTCGATCCAAGGTCAAAGGTCTTCTACCCAGATTGGGAGACCAGCGCTCGGGATGTAGTGTCTTCACTTCGGTTGCTTGTTGGCCAATCGCAAGGAGATCAAGCTCTCCTGGGCCTGGTGGCCGAGTTGGCTGATGGAAGTACAGATTTTCGAAAATGGTGGGGAAGTCACACGGTTCGTATTCATTCGGCGGGGGCCAAGCGCATCAACCATCCCGTGGTTGGTGAAGTGACCGTGACATATGAAGTTTTGCAAGTAACGTCGGTGCCGGGTGTGCGATTGGTTACCTACCTGGCGGAACCCGGAACTAGTTCGGCAGATGCCCTCGACATGCTCAGAAGTTGGTCTGTGACCTTCGAAAAAAAGGAAGTAGAAGCAAAATGAGCGAAAAAGTTTGGATAAAGGACGGCTACTTAGCAGTTGAGGTTTACGAACCTGAAGTCCGAAAGGCAGATGCGATCCTGGTTCACGGTTACACCGGTAGCAAGGAAGACTTCTCTTTGATTGGTCCGTTGCTCGCAGAGCAGGGTTATCGTGTGGTCACCTCGGATAACCGTGGCCAGCACGAATCTGCACACTCGAATGATGCCGAGAACTACAAAATTGCGGCGCTTTCTAACGACCAAGTCGAATTGGCTAAACACTTCGGGCTCGAGCGCCCGCACCTGTTTGGTCACTCGTTTGGCGGGCTCGTGGCGCAACGGGCAGCAGTTGAGTTCCCGGAGTACTGGTCTTCGCTGACCATTTTCTGCAGCGGCCCCCATGGCATGCCAGAGTGGACGCTTTTAGCCGACGACATCCGTTACCTTGAAGATCACACAATGGCCGATCTTTGGCTGAAAAATGGCGAATCGCAAAAGCCGGGAAACGAAGTTGGGTCCCTAAAGCAGAGGCGTTGGGTGGCAAGCGATAAGCGTTCGCTAATGACTCACGCCGAACACTTGATGCATGAACCTTCGATCGTTCATCGCGTTGCCACGAGCGGGCTGCCGATTAACGTCATCCGGGGTAAAAATGACGATGCCTGGCCACATGATTTGCAAGCTCAGATGGCCACAGACCTAGGCGTCGAGATTCAAATCATCGCGGATGCGGGCCACTGCCCGAACGAAGACAGGCCCGAGGCAACCGCCGAAGCGATTTCGGATTTCTGGAATCGAATCAGCTAACTTTCAGTGGCGAGTCCATCGATTGGCAAAGAGGAAGTTACAGTTCTTATAAGGGCCAAGTTGGTTCTTGAGAGGGAAATCATGGCTCAAAAAGAACAGCAGTCTCAGAAAAACACCAAGAAGGCGCCAGCCAAGAGCCTGAAAGAGAAGCGTCTCGACAAGCAGGCAAAGGCAGCCGACAAGAAATAGTGCGATTGCTCTCATTGCGAGGGCGTTAAGTTTGGGTTGCATTAGGCGCCTGACGCTGCGTGTCGGCGGGGTGCTATTTAGACTGGCTTTATGAAGCAGATTGTTCACCTTGCAGCTGGAGCTCAGCAGGTGAGTGTCACCATGCTTGAAATTGGTGCGGTGTTCGTCCTTCTCGGGCTGCTCTCGTACCTTGCGTTGAAGCTGAAGATCTCAAGCGTTCCTCTCTTCTTACTGGCGGGCCTAGCTCTCGGTAAGGGTGGCATCGTTCCGCTTGATTTCAGTGAAGAATTTCTAAACGTTGGTGCCGAAATTGGCGCACTGCTGCTTCTCTTAGTTCTAGGTTTTGAATATTCTGCGAGCGAACTCGTCGCGACCATGAAGAAGCGTTGGCATGCCGGTGTGGTGGATTTGCTCCTCAACGCAATACCGGCCGCGGTGCTTGCTTTGGTGCTGGGCTATGGTCCACTCGGGGCACTGGCGTTTGGTGGCATTATGTTTGTCTCCTCCTCAGGTATCGCCAGTCAATTGATTCGCGAAACCGGTTGGGCTCGCTCCGACGTGGCTAAGCGCACAACTGGGGTTCTGGTTTTTGAAGACCTAATGCTTGCGCCCTATCTGCCGCTAGTGGTTGCCGCAACTCTGGGAATCGGTGTTCTCGCTGGCCTAGTCTCGGTTGGAATCGCCCTTGCGGTAACTGCCGGCGTATTTCTAATTGCCATGGGTCGAGAATTGCCAGGGCTTCGCAGTCTGGCTCAGCGCGGCCCAGGTGTGCTTCTACTTCTAGTCTTTGGGTCGGCGCTAGCGCTTGCCGGATTGGCAAATATGGTTGGTTTCTCCGGCGCTGTGGCGGCATTTCTAGTCGGAATGTTATTGACCGGCGAGGTTGCCGAGTCGCTCCGAAGTCGATTTGCCCCTTTGCGTGACATCTTCTCGGCAATCTTCTTCCTATTCTTTGGTTTGAGCATCGCAGCCTCCGATGTTTTGGCAGTAATCCCGATAGCGCTAGCTTTTTCGGTGGTCGGAGTTTTGGGCAAATTTGGTGTCGGCTGGTGGCTTGGCCGCGACATGAGTGACCCAATGAGCTGGAAGCGCATCGGCGCATTCTTGTCTTCGAGAGGCGAGTTTTCTATGATCATCGCCAGCACGGTTGCCGTTCAGGCAAGCTTGGGGCAGGTCAAGGAAATCACCCTGGGCATCGTCGTGATTACCGCGACAATTTCTACGTTGGCAATTCGCATGTTCCGTAGTCGCTTCGAACAATAAAGCGAAACAAAATAGCGTCGGGATCGACGCCCTGGTTCGCTTTGCTCACGCAGGGGCCCAGTCGGTTCGATCCACAACGCGAACTTAAAATAAAAAACACCCCGAAGGGTGTTTTTCATTTCAAGTAGGCCCCGTCGGGACGACGCCCTATTCACTTCGTGAACAGGGTCCCAGACGGTTCTCCACAAGACGACAACCAAAAACAAAACCCCACTCTTCGAGTGAGGTTTCATTTTTGGTAGGCCCCGTCGGGATCGAACCGACGACCCACGGATTAAAAGTCCGTTGCTCTAACCAACTGAGCTAGAGGCCCAAACGTGCAAATGCACGAACCTCTAGTTTAGCTTTGCCGAAGGCGACTATTTGAAGAGTCTGGTTAATTCGATGGCTTTGTTGAAGCGCGCGTAGCGACTTTCATCAAACGGCAGAGGCCTGAACTCTCGATCGAGGCTAAACACGTCGCGCAAGGCATCGAAATCTTTCCAAATGCCTGCTCCAAGGCCGGCAAGCATAGCCGCGCCCAAGCCGGTGGCTGCCAAGTTCTCGCCACGGAGCACCGGAATACCTAGACAGTCCGCCTGAGTTTGGAGCAAAAGATTGCTGGCAGCAGCGCCACCGTCAACTCGCAGTGACCTCAGATCCTGGCCGGCATCCTTCACGATTGAATCGACAACCCCGCGAACTTGGAAAGCAAGGGCTTCGAGCGTCGCTCGTGCCAGGTGGGCTTTTGTGGTGCCTCTTGTAAGGCCAAAGATTGTTCCTCGGGCTTCAGGGTCCCACTGTGGCGCGCCAAGGCCGGTTAGTGCCGGCACAAAAACCACGCCACCAGAATCTTCAACCGATTCCGCGAGCGGGTTGATTTCGGGTGAGCTATCGATCACCTGAAGTCCATCACGTAACCACTGAACGGCCGAGCCAGCAACGAAAACCGAACCTTCGAGCGCATAGGTCAAAGTTCCATCTGGCGTCTGCCAGGCGATTGTGGTGAGCAAACCGTGGGTGCTTGCAACTCGCTTTGAGCCGGTGTTCTGCAAGATGAATGCCCCGGTGCCATAGGTGCACTTATTGTCACCAGCTTCAAAGCCAGCCTGTCCGAATAGTGCGGCTTGTTGATCGCCGGCCATCCCAGTGATCTGCGCATTGATTCCAAGGAACTCCTCGGCTGCGGATTCGGCGAGTTCTCCATAATTTGGAACGATCGTTGGTAGCGCAGACACCGGGACGTTGAAGATTTCGAGGAGTTCCGAATCCCACTCGCCGGTGCTGATATTCATCAACTGGGTTCGAGATGCATTTGACGCATCCGTGATGTGACTTGCGCCACCAGAGAGGCGGGCCACCAAGTATGAATCGATTGTGCCGATGGCAAGGCTTCCAGCCACTACCTCGGACCAAATTTCCGGTTCATTTTGCGAGATCCAGAGAAGCTTGCTGGATGAGAAGTATGGATCCAAACCAAGGCCAGTTTTTTCGCGTACCGACTCCTCGACTCCCTGTTGGCGCAGAGTGCCAACGAGGTCAGCGGTTCGGCGATCCTGCCAGACGATCGCGCGGCGCGGTGATTCGAGAGTTTCGCGGTTCCAGAGGGCTACGGTTTCACGTTGGTTTGTGATTCCTATGGCGTGAATCTCAACCGCAGGTGAAGCGTCGATCGCCTTTTTTGCTGAAGTTAAAACTGCCTGCCAGATCTGTTCTGGCTCGTGTTCGACCCATCCTGGATTTGGAAAATATTGTTCGAACTCTTGATAGCCCTTAGCCACAATTTTGCCGCGCTCATCGACGAGCAAGCAGGTCACGCCGGTGGTGCCGGCATCTATCGCAAGAATGGTCACACGCTGAGGCTATCAAAGGAATAGAGTGGCATTACACACAGGTTTGGATATTTATGCGCACCCCGCTTCAAGAGCTTTCTGAGAGCACTTTTGATGTTGCAATCATCGGTGGTGGCATCAACGGTGCCGTAACCGCGGCTTCCCTTTCGGCAGCGGGCCTCAAAGTCTTGGTCGTTGATAAAGGTGACTTCGCGGGGTTCACCAGCCAAGAGTCCAGCAACATGGTTTGGGGTGGCATCAAGTACCTTCAGAGCCTTGAATTCGAGCTCGTATACAAACTGTGTGTTTCGCGCGCTCGGTTGATGAAAAACTACCCAACTCGCATCCGCTCAATTGGCTTTTTTGCGGCAATCGGCCCGAATTCTCCGGCTGATGAGGCTCTGACTTTTCTTGGCGCCTTGCTCTATTGGTTCATCGGCAAATTCACGACGCCGGCACCGCGCCTCTTCAATAAACTGCAGGCCAACAAGTATGAACCGAGTTTGGTCGGCACCGACGCCTCGGCTGCGGTTCAGTACTTCGACGGTTTGCTTTTCGACAACGATGCCCGTTTCGTCTGGGATTTCATCAAGCGCGCTGAGAAGTCAGGTGCCGCGGTCCGAAACTACACAAAACTTGCGGCAGCCTCGCATGGTGCTGATGGTTGGACGCTGGCCCTGACCGACGAATTGACCGGCCAGCGTGCCACGGTCAAGGCTAAGTCGGTGGTCAACGCAGCCGGGCCATATGCCGATGGTCTCAACGAGTTGCTGAACAACAAAACTTCTTCAAACCTGGCCTTTTCAAAGGGCATCCACTTGGTGGTTCGCAAACTTACCAAGGATGATCGCGTGCTGGCCTTCTGGGACGAGGAAGAGCGCCTGTTTTATGTGATTCCGATGCATGACCGAAGCGTCATCGGCACCACCGATACCCGCGTGGGCCAACCGGAAACACAGGTAAGTGATGAAGACCGGGACTTTGTGCTTCGACAGATAAATCGTTCGATGAACCTGGAGATTCCGTTAACCAAAGATGACATCATCGCCGAACGTTGCGGAGTTCGTCCGCTCGTGATTAGTACCCCGCGCCAAAACAAGAAGAGCGCCGAAATCGACTGGCACAAGTTGTCGCGCAAGCACGCAATCGAAACTGATCAATCGCGCAAGATCGTCACTATCTTCGGCGGCAAACTCACCGACTGTCTAAATGTTGGAGAAGAAATGCGCAGGGAGATGCACTCCCTAGGTTTCAAGTTGAAGCCCGAAATCTGGTTTGGCGAAGACCGCAAAGTCGGAGCCATTCAGGTTGGCAAACTTCTGGAAGCAAAAATTAAGGACACCGAGGTTCGGGCTCGGGTCGCAGCTGGACTCTGGCGTCGTCATGGTTCAGCCGCTAAGGAAATCATCCTTGGTTGGACTGGCTCGGATGTTGCTGAAGTGTTTGAGGGTCTCGGTTTTACCGCCGGGGAACTTCGGCACATTGCGGCAACCGAGCACGTTATCACCGCTTGTGACCTGCTCCGACGACGAACCCCGATTGCTCTTGTTCGAAGCGAGGCAGAAATCGAGCGTAACCAAACTCTTCAGGGGATCCTGACCGAGTTTGGGCTGGCATAATCGAAGAATGCCTAATCTGCCTACCGAACTGCGTCCACTCGAAGAGTTGCGCGAGCGTCACAGCTCAAAATGGCGTCGCTTCAACCGCGATGTTTTGCCAATGCACGTCGCCGAGATGGACTACGAGATCGCGCCCGGCATCAAGTCTTTGATTATCGATTTCACTACGCGCTCTGACCTCGGTTACCTTGGCCCGATTCCTGAGCTGGGCGAGGCCTTTGCCGGTTTTGCGAAGCGCCACTGGAACTGGGTAGTCGAGCCAACCGATGTTCGACTTGCCACCGATGTAGGCGTCGGCTCTGTCGAGATTTTGCGCGCTGTCGGTGCCGCTGGTGACAAGGTAGTCATCAATACTCCGGTTTACCACGCGTTTTTCGACTGGATCGCCGAGGTTGGCATGACTGCGGTCGACGCGCCACTCATCCGTGAAAAAGTAGGCGGCCCAACCGAGGAAGACCCAGACACCTTTGAGCAGCCAGTAACGCTTTGGCGTCTGGACCTAGCGTCGATCGAAAAGGCCTTCAAGGCCGGTGCCAAGTTCTTCTTGATGTGCAACCCGCAGAACCCAGTCGGCCGCATGCACACTCGCGAAGAGTTGCGTTCGGTGGCTGAACTTGCCGCCAAGTATGGAGTTTTGGTCATCAGTGATGAAATCCACGCACCGATGGCTTACCCGGGGGAGACTTTCACGCCTTATCTCGCTGTTTCTGATGAAGCCAAGCAGACTGGTGTGACAGTGACTGCAGCTAGCAAGACCTTTAACGTTGCTGGCCTCAAGGCCTCAATCATCGTTACTCAGAGTGACGAAGTTCGCGCCAAGCTTGCCAAGTTGCCAGAGGCGTTGCACTGGCGTTCTTCGCTTATCGGTGCATTTGCGATGACCGAGGCCTTCGAGAACGGCGATGCCTGGCTCAAGGGCACGATGATGACCCTTGCTGACTCGCGCAAACTTCTAGCTGCCGAAATCGCAGCCAAGTTGCCGACTGTTGACTTCCACCTGCCTGAGAACGGCTACTTAGCGTGGCTAGACCTAAGTTCTTTGAACCTGGGCGACAAGCCAGCGGCGCTACTTCTGGCCAAGGAAAAGGTGTCCTTCGTGCCAGGCGATGACCACGGTGATGCCTATGGTCAGTTCGTGCGAATCAACTTCGCTTGCCGCCCTGCCAGCATCCGTGCCGCAATCGACAAGATTGCCAACCAAGCCGCAAAAGCCGCTCGCAAATAATCTCTTGCATAGAAAAAGCCCACCGAAACTAATCGGTGGGCTTTTTCTATGACGAACCTAAAACTAGGCTCCGAGTGCTTGCTTGAGGTCGTGAATCAAATCATCCGCGTGTTCAAGGCCGACAGAGAGACGCATGAGGTTCTCGGTGATGCCCATCGCTGCCTGAACATCTGGGCTGAGGCGACGGTGGGTGGTTGAAGCTGGGTGGGTGATCAAAGACTTGCTGTCACCGAGGTTGTTCGAAATGTCGATCACCTTGAGCGCGTTCATGAACTTGAAAGTCGCCGCCTTGTCACCATCGATGGCAAAGGCAACAGTTGAACCGCCGCCACCCATCTGTTTCTTGGCAAGTGCATAGCCCTTGTGTGATTTCAGCATCGGGTATGAAACCAATTTGATGCCCTTTTGCTTTGACAAGAACTCGGCAACCTTGAGGGCGCTTTCGTTCATGCGCTCGACGCGCATGGTCATTGTCTCGAGTGACTTGAGCAGCACCCAGGCATTGAATGCGCTCATCGAAGGGCCGGTGTGACGCGCGAAAGGCATGACCTTGGTCTTGATGTATTCACGTGAACCAAGGATGGCTCCGCCGAGAACGCGACCCTGACCATCGATGTGCTTGGTTGCCGAATACATGACAACATCGGCACCAAGTTCGAGTGGCTTTTGCATGACCGGTGAGGCCATCACGTTGTCGACGATAACTGTCGCGCCAACCTTGTGCGCCAACTTGCTGACCATGGCAATGTCGACGATTTCCATGAGTGGGTTCGAAGGTGACTCGATGAAGACCACCTGGGTTGGCTTGCTTAGGGCAGCAGCCCAGTCCTTCTCTTCGGTGCCTTCAACGAGTTCGAAGGTGACTCCCCAAGAAGGCAGGATTTCGGTGAGCACTACATAGCAAGAGCTGAACATCGATGCCGAGGCAACTACGTGATCGCCCTGCTTAACCAAACAGGCAACCGAGGCAAACATGGCCGACATGCCAGAGCTGGTTGCGAAGCAGGCTTCGGCACCTTCTAGGGCAGCAAGGCGATCCTCGAACATAGCCACGGTTGGGTTTGAGAATCGGCTGTACAGGTGGTGCTCGGTTTCTTCCTTGAACGATGACTCTGCTTGTTCAGCTGAGTCATAGGTGAAACCAGAGTTTAGATAAAGGGCCTCGCCGGTCTCGCCGAAACCGCTGCGGGCTAGGCCGCCGCGAACCGCAATGGTGTCACTGCGAAGTTCCCAGTCAGGAAGCTGAGCTTCGGCTGAATCTGAATATCCCCATGGGCGAGTTCTCTTGGTCATTACTCGATTATATCGGCAGTGCGCGCTTTTCTACTTGGCCACTCAACCAGCAACATTGCGGCAATCATGATTAGCCCACCCAGAACGGTTTTGAGTTCCAAGATTTCTTGCCCGACAGCCACCGAAATCGCGGCTGCAAAAACCACCTCGCTGGTCAAGATGATTGCCACCCTTGAGGCATCCATGTGGCTCTGGGCCCAAGTCTGCACGAAGAAGGCGACGGCCGTAGAGAAGACCGCGGTAAATAGAATCGCAAACCAGCCGTCAAAGTCACCCGGCATTTGCACGCCATCACCTAGCGCGCCGACCCAGCTGACCACTGCGGTCACACCAAGTTGAATGACCGTGAGGGCATAGGTGTTTAGTCCCTTGCTCCATGCGCCGAGGCCAACAATGTGAGCGGCAAACAAAAGCGCGCAAAGCATCACCCAAAGTTGTCCAGGTTCGATGGTTACGCCGGTGATCGAAATAAGGGCAAGGCCAACGGTGGCCAAGGCAACGCCCCAGACAACTTTGGCGCCGGCCTTCTGGCCCAAAATCAACCAACCAAGAATTGGGGTGAGCACAACATAGAGGCCGGTGATGAATCCGGTAATAGCTGCCGTAGTGAGTGACAGACCAATGGTTTGGGTGATGTAACCGCCGCTGAGCAATAGGCCGAGAATGATGCCTTTTTTCAGAAGCTCTTTATCGATGGCCTTCAGTACCTGTGGTCGAGCGGCAACCATAATCAGGGTTGCGATTGTGAAACGCACCGCCAAGAAGTCGTAAAGCGGCTGGCGTTCGATTGCGTCCTTCATCAGAACGAATGCAGCACCCCAAACTACGGCCACCGAAAGCAGGGCAATGGCGGCCCAATAGTTGCGTTTCATCCCGCCAGTCTAACCAGAGCAGTGCTCCGAAGCGTGCGGTATTCGGCTCGAAATTAGCGCTTGCCGGTTGCTACCGATTTAGCCATGGATGGGAAGACTAATCCGTGCATTGGCCAAACCAGCCACCAGTATGCGTGGCCGAGCAGGCCCTTCGGCGCGTAGATGGCACGCTGAGTGACCGTGCAACCACCGGCGGCCTTCGGGGTCACCTTGAATTCGAGCCAAGCAAGCCCAGGCATGCGCATTTCGGCGCGCAACCTAAGCAGTGACGGACGCTCTAGCGCTTCAACGCGCCAGAAGTCCAGGGCATCGCCGACCAGAAGGGTTTTCGGATCGCGACGCCCGCGACGCAGGCCTGCCCCGCCAACCAATTTGTCGGCGAGTCCACGGAGGCGCCAAGCCCATGTTGCTGTCGAGTATCCGTTGTCGCCACCGATTGCCTCGATTCGGGCCCACACGGTCTCGGCCGAGTCAGCTGACTCAACCACTCGAACATCGGTATACAACGAGCCACCTGCCCAATTTGGGTCGGTTGGCAATGGTTCTGAAGGCGAGCCGGGGAACGACGCATTTGACCAGCGAGTTTCAACTCGCGCATCCTTGATTTTGGTCAAGGCCAATTGAACTGCCTTCTTGAACGGAGTGAGCCCGCCCGGTGGATCTGGAATGAGCGAGCGAATCGCGTCATCGCCAACGATTACTTCATTTTTGAGGCTGGCCACAAGGCGTCGGGCAAGCGTGTAAGGCACAGGCGTGACTAGGCCGACCCAGCCACTCGAGAGTCTCGGTGTGAGTACCGGTACCGGAATGATGATGCGCTTGCGAAGTCCCGCAGCCTCGGCATACTTTTCCATCATCTGCTTATAGGTGTAAATCTCGGGTCCGCCGATATCGAAGGCGCCGGTAATAGCAGGATCGATGGCTGCGGCGCCAACCAGGTATCTCAAGACATCCCTAACCGCGATCGGTTGGATACGCACCTGCACCCACTTAGGCACGGTCATGATCGGTAAGCGTTCGGTGAGATAGCGCAACATTTCGAACGAAGCCGAGCCGGAGCCGATGACAACGGCAGCGCGCAACTCAATGGTTGGAATTCCTGAGGCACGAAGAATTTCGCCGGTTTCCGCACGCGATTTCATGTGCGGTGAGAGTTGCTCGTTAGGCGCAATAATCCCGCCAAGATAGACGATTCGGCTGATGCCTGCCGTCTTCGCACACTTCACAAAATGCTCGGCAAGTTGGCGTTCTTTATCCTCGAAGTCGTCCTTAGACATTAGGGCGTGCAGCAAGTAATAAGCCACGTCAACGCCTTGCATTGCCTGTGTCAGTGAATACTCGTCGTTGGCATCGCCCTCGGCCACCTCAACCCGATTAATCCAAGGATGATCCTTCAGGCGCTCGGGGTTTCTTGCCAGCACGCGCACTCGGTAGCCGTGATTGAGAAGTTCGACGACCAGCCGGCCGCCGATGTATCCCGTTGCCCCCGTGACTAAACAAAGGGCAGGGATGCCGGCTCGAGATTTGAGAACCGGTAGACCTACGCTCAGTAAATCGTTCATGTGGTCTTCAAGACCGGCTAGCGCGATATTGTTCCCGCTTAGTTGACCGGTGGGCCAGGGGTGTAGGTCTCAACCGAAACGATTCGACGCTTGACCCCGGCCTTCTCGCGAGTCATGTGAATGACAGTCATGTCGCAAGGGGCTAGGGCCAAGGTTGCCTTCAAGGTCGCGGCCTGAGCGGCGGTGCCATAGTTTGACAGGTAATCGACGATCGTTGGCAGAGCCGGTCGGTGGGTGCAAACGACAACCGAGCGACCATCCTCGACTAGGTCGTGGATTACTTTTTCGGTTCGCTGGGGGCCGTTGGCGTTGCCAAGCTCACTCAACTGCGAGCGTTCGATTAGCTTAATTTTGCGACGCTTTGCATAAGGCGCCAAAGTTGCCTTGCAACGCACCCAGGTGCTGGTGACAAGTCTTTGCGGCGCAAAAGCACCAAGCAGCGGCACTAGAGCGTTTGCCTGTAGTGAGCCGGCTGGCAACAGGGGACGATGACCATCATCCAGGCCTTTACCGCCCTTCCAGTCGGAGCGCGGAGTTGCCTTCGCGTGGCGCAAGACAATAACCGGCTTGGTGCGCAGCGACTTCTGAACGTAGAGCGCCATGACTTCATCCAAGATTTGCTGGTCGAATTCATAGGTGAGAACTCGCCGGGCATCCTCTGGTGTTTTCCAGGTGACTTCGGCAACTTCCTCGCTCGGCACAAAGTTTGACTTGGCCAAGGCGCTGTCGCTCACGCGAGCCGCCCAGTAGTGAACTTCTTTGGGTAGGTTTTCGCCCACGGTGTAGTGCACGACTTTCAAGCGCACGCCGAGTTTGATCTTGAGCCCGGTTTCTTCGCGAATCTCGCGAACGGCTGTCTCCGGAAGACACTCGCCCGGGTCCTGCTTGCCCTTGGGGAAGCTCCAGTCGTCATAACGGGCGCGATGAATCACCGCTACTAAAAGTTGGCCTGAAACTTCACGCCAGAGAACTGCACCTGCCGCGTAAATTGTCATGCCTGGCGAGAATTCCGCTTCGAATAAACATCGGCCATGGTCTTGTCTTGAACATCAATCAATGGCTTACCGGTCTCGTCATACTGGTGGCGAGTCCAGGCGCCATCCGAGCCAAGGTGCCAAGTAGCGGCCTGATCAGACATGGCCAACTCAAACAGGGCGTTCATTTCACGGATGTGGTCTGGCTGCGAGAGGCGAACCAGCGCTTCGACGCGACGGTCAAGGTTTCGGTGCATCATGTCGGCCGAACCGATGAAGACGGCAGGGTCACCGCCGCCCGCGAAGGCGAAGATGCGAGAGTGCTCGAGGTAGCGACCGAGAACTGAGCGAACTCGAATGTTCTCGCTGAGACCAGGGACGCCTGGCTTCAGCGCGCACATTCCGCGAACCAAAACATCAACGGTCACACCGGCATTTGATGCCCGGTAGAGCGAGTCGATGATTTGCTCGTCGACCAATGAATTCATTTTCAGGCTGATGTGCGCCGGCTTGCCCTCACGCTTGAATTCAATCTCGCGATCGATGCGCTCGGTGAGGCCCTCGCGAACGCCGTTTGGTGAAACCAGGAGGGTCTTGAAAGTCGCTTCAGGCGCATAGCCAGATAGCTGGTTGAACAGCTTGGTGAGGTCTTCGCCAACTGCTTCACGAGAGGTCAGAATTCCGTAGTCCTCGTAGAATCGCGCAGTTTTCGGGTTGTAGTTTCCGGTTCCGATGTGGCAATAGCGGCGCAGCTGGTTGCCTTCTTGACGAATCACAAGAGCCAGCTTGCAGTGAGTCTTTAGGCCCACGATTCCGTAAACCACGTGAACACCGGCTTGCTCAAGTTTGCGTGCCCAAGCGATGTTGTTTTGCTCATCGAAGCGAGCCTTGATCTCGACAAGTGCAAGCACCTGCTTACCTGCCTCGGCGGCAGCAATGAGAGCATCAACGATTGGCGAATCACCTGAGGTGCGGTAGAGGGTCTGCTTAATGGCCAAGACTTTAGGGTCAGCTGCGGCCTCTTCAACAAACGCCTGAACGCTGGTTGCAAAAGACTCGTATGGGTGGTGCAGCAGGATGTCGCGCTGACGCATTGCATTGAAGATGCTGATTGTGTCGTCTTCAACCGGCTTTAGGAATCGGTTGGTGATTACCTGGTGAGGTGGGAAGTGCAGTTCAGGGCGCTTGATGCCACCAATCTCAAAGAGTCCGGTTAGGTCAAGCGGCGACGGCAAGTGATAGACGTCTTCCTCGTTGATGTCCAACTCACGGATGAGTAGTTCAAGCACCTGAGGGTTGATGTTGTTGGCAACTTCTAGTCGAACCGGCGGGCCGAAGCGACGACGTAGGAGCTCCTTCTCGAGTGCCACAAGAAGGTTCTCACCCTCGTCTTCGTCAACCTCGAGGTCTTCGTTTCTGGTGACGCGGAAGGTGTGGTGTTGGAGCACCTGCATGCCCGGGAACAGCTGACCGAGGAATTCGCCGATGATGTCTTCAAGCGGAACAAAGCGAACGTCCTGGACTCCGGTGTTGCCCGGAATGCGAACGAAACGTGGCAGCAGCGGTGGAACCTTAACGCGCGCAAAGTGCTCTTTGCCGGTGGTGTTGTTTCGAATCACAACGGCCAGGTTTAGCGACAAGCCAGAAATGTATGGGAACGGGTGAGCCGGGTCAACCGCTAGGGGAGTGAGCACCGGAAAAATCTGATTCTGGAAGTACTCGCTGAGCGAGGACTTCTCTGAATCTTCAAGGGCGGCCCAACGGACAACCTTGATTCCCTTCTCTTTGAGCTGAGGCTTGATGTCGTCGATGAAAACCTTGGCGTGACGTTCCTGAAGGCGGTGGGCCTCCTGGCTGATCTGTGAAAGCACATCCTGAGGTGCTAGGCCAGAAGCCGAGGTGATGGCGAGGCCCGTTGCAATTCGGCGCTTCAGACCCGCAACGCGCACCATGAAGAACTCATCCAGGTTCGAGGCAAAAATTGCTAGGAAGTTGACTCGTTCGAGTAGGTAAAGGTTTGGGTCTTCGGCCATTTCGAGCACGCGCTGGTTGAATGCCAGCCAGCTCAGCTCGCGATCTAAGAAGCGGTCAGCGTCAAAGTTATCTGCCGATTGCGGCAGGCTGATGGCCATAGTTTCTTCTGAAGACATACATGCAATCTTGGCACGGCTAGGTTGCCAACCGGTAAACCTTTGGCGAAGTGCCTAGTAGCTCGCTTCGCTGAATTCGTGGTCGGGTTCGGTATTGAAGCGGTAACCGACGTTGCGCACGGTGCCAATCAGCGAATCGAGTTCCTCGAGTTTTGCGCGTAGGCGTCGGATGTGAACGTCTACGGTTCGGGTGCCACCAAAGTAGTCGTAGCCCCAAACTTCACTGAGCAGCTGCTCACGAGTGAATACGCGACCCGGGTGCTGGGCGAGGAAGCGCAGGAGTTCAAATTCTTTATAGGTGAGGTCAAGGGTTCGACCGCTGACCTTTGCCGAGTAACTCGCCTCATCGATGACAACCCCGGATGCGTGGATTTTCTCTGAACGCTCGGTCTCGACGTTACGCGATAAGGCAAGGCGAATGCGCGCATCGATTTCGGCTGGCCCGGCACTTTCGAGAATGATGTCGGTGGCTTTCCACTCGGAGTTAATCGCGGCAAGGCCACCCTCGGTGACGATGATGATTAGTGGGGCGGAAAGCCCAGTGGTGTGCAGGATCTTGGCCAGTGATTTGGCGCCGGCTAGATCGCGACGGGCATCCAAGAAAATGAGGTCTGCGGCTGGGGCGTTTACCAGACTTGCCGGTTCAGCTGGAATTTGGCGAACTCGGTGGCTCAGAAGGCCTAGCGCAGGCATGACTTGCTGTTCTGCGGCTGCAGCAAGAACAAGAAGTTGCGCCATTTTCTCTCCAAATCGCTTAACTAAGTCTAACCGCTGAAAATGCAGGTTGGTAAGGCATTATTAAACGGTGAGCAAGAGTTGGCTGCGTGTAATCGCTATATGGGTCGTGGTAACGATGCTTGCGCTCGCCGCGGTGCAAACTCTTGAATATGAAGAAGCCTTTGTTTGGTTCGGCGCGATCCTGGCCGGTTCGATTGCTTCGGTGTCCATTGCTCACCTGATCAAAGCAGCACCAGCGGGCTTCGTTCGCGAACTTATCTATGCCGGCGGCGGCAGTTATCTCATTCTTGCTCTGGCAAGTCTTTTCGTTTTCTTGAAGGGCTAAACTTTAAACATGTTGCTAGCACTAGAAATCTTCTTCACCGGCCTTTTGGTCTTGGCTGGCCTCGCTATTGCGGGCATTTCAGTCCTAGTCCTTTACAAGCTTTTCAAGGGTCAGAAATAGTTGTTCGTTCTTCCTGAGGGGCTACCCCTCGAGCTAACCCCGTTTGCCTTTTTAGTCGGCAAGTGGGAGGGCACCGGAGTAATCAGCTTCAAGAACAATGACTCGGATGATGCCCCGACCGACCACGAATTCAAGCAGCGTGTTGAGTTTGCCCATGACGGCAGCAACGCAATCACTTACGTCTCCTCCGCCGAGCTAATTGGTGAGCCTGGCACTGCGTTGCCAAGCGAGATCGGTTACTGGCGATTGGCTCGCAAGGCAGAAGGTGCCGACCACGGTCCAGGTCTTTTACCTGGTGTTGGTGAACCAAGTTTGAAAACCCACGAAGATCTCGAAACCTTGCGCAATAAAGAGGGTGGCTTCGACATTCAAGTTTCAACCTTGCACCCGGGTGGCGTCGCCGAGCTATACAACGGCAAGATCAAGGGTGCTCGCATCGATCTAGCCTCTGTTTCGGGCGCTGCATTCGAAACTGCCAAGACTTACCGTCACTCAACCCGCCTTTATGGTTTGGTTGAGGGTGCTCTGCTTTGGGTGTGGGAAATCGCACTTCCTGGTGGCGAACTCAAACCTCACGCATCAGCCCGCCTCGAACGAGTCGAATAATCATGGCCGGTGAGGTTAAGGGCAGTTTCGCTAACCCACTAATCGAACAACGCAACCTTGCCGAGGGTTCGGCAGTCGTAAATCTAGGTCCTCGAGGCATAATCGCCGTTTCTGGCCCAGACCGCCTCGAGTGGCTGCACTCGCTGCTGAGTCAAAATCTCAAAAATCTAAAACCGGGCCAAAGTGCCGAAGCATTGTTGCTTGACCCAAACGGTCACATCGAGCAGGTCATTCACTTCCTTGATGACGGCGAAACCTCTTGGCTTGTGGTTGAAGCCGAAGGCAGAGAATCATTGCTGAAGTGGTTGACCAAAATGGTTTTCCGAAAGAACGTTTCCATAGCCGACCGCTCGGATGATTTCACCGTCATCGGCCGTCTACTGCGTGGCGAACGGGCAAAACCAGAGCTTGATCAGGCGGCGTCCTCGAATGGCATCAGTCTTACCTGGGTCGACCCTTGGCCTGGCGTAGTGACCGGCGGAGTTCGCTATTCACGCGCTTGGCCGGCGAAATGGCCATGGACAGAGACCCTGGTTGCCAACGCCGATGTTGCCTCAGTCTTCGAGGAATTTGAAACCGCTGGCACTATGGCGTACGACGCGCTGAGAATTGCAGCGCATCGTCCTCGTCAACTCGGTGAAGTGGATGACAAGGCGCTTCCGCACGAGTTCGACTGGTTGTCGACCGCCGTTCACCTGAGTAAGGGCTGCTATCGCGGGCAAGAAACCGTTGCAAAGGTGCACAATCTAGGCCATCCGCCCCGCAGGCTAACTTTCTTGCACCTCGACGGCTCCGGCCATGCGCTTCCCGAAGCTGGTGACGAAATATTCATGGAGGGTAACGCCAACGCCCGGGGCAAAGTGACCTCGGTCGGTCAACATCACGAGATGGGCCCGATTGCCCTTGCTTTGCTATTCAGGGCTGTGCCCGAGGATGCTCAGTTGATTGTGCGCACTGGTTTGGGCGACCTATCAGCTAGCCAAGAACTTATCGTTCCGCAGAGCGCAGGTAAAGCCAACGATATTCCTAAAATTCCAAAGCTGTTGATGGGTGGAAAGCACTGATGCGCTGGAGTCTCAACGAGTCATTTCGACGCGTAGTTGAGTCTGCACCGGCAATCATTCAAATTGTCTTGGCGGCCACCGCCAGTTTCGCATTCACTCACCTGGTCCTTGGTCACGCAAACCCAATTTTTGCCGTCACAGTTGCAATAACCTCGCTAGGCTTCACCCGCGATGCCCGGCCTCGAAGAATTGTTTCAACCGCCATTGGCATGATTGTGGGTATTGCGCTGAGCGAAGTGTTGTTGCTGTTGATCGGTCAAGGCCTCTGGCAGCTATCGATTGTCTTGTTGATCGCCCTAACCGCGGCAAGGTTCCTAAGCGGTTCTTCGGCTTTTGCTCTCACTGTGGGCATTCAGGCCATGCTGGTTTACATCATGCCGGCACCCGAGGGCGGTGCTTTCATCCGAAGCTTGGATGGTCTAATCGGTGGTGCAACTGCGCTCATCTTTACGGCAATCATTCCTCGAGACCCACGTGGTTTGGCGAATAACGATGCTTCAAAGTTGTTCAACATTTTCCTTGATTCCTTGGATGCACTAAAGCTCGCCGTTCGCAATGTTGACGTAGCGATTGTCGATGAGGCGTTAACTCGGGTTCGTCGGTCACAGCCACTGGTCGACAACTGGCGCATGTCGCTCGATAGCGCGATTGCAATCTCCAAAATTTCTCCGTTCCTAAGGAAATATCGCGATGAGCTCTCTGGGCAAGTGCGGTTGATGCGCGGCATGGATTTGGCGACCAGAAATCTTCGAGTTGTGGTTCGCCGTGTGGATTTCCTGGTTCGAGATGGAGTCTCTCGCCCTTATTTGGCTGATTTGTTCGAGCAGATTTCAGCCGCGACCAACCTGCTTTCTGAGGGTCTCGAGAGCCCGGAGCACTTGCACGCGGCACAAGAGCAATTTGTGGAAATCATTCACCAGTTGGACCCAAAGAAATTCGGTATCGCCGACCAAATTCGCGAGGCCAGCGTGCTCTTATTGCTTCGCCCGCTCTTGGTTGACCTACTGTGTGCAAGTGGCATGAGTGAAGCCGATGCGCGAGCCGAGTTGCCAGCCATCTAGGGTATTTCCATTAAGTAATTCACCTTCTGTTCACCTCTAAAAAAGGTTCAGGACACATCGGGCTTCGAGTATTGACCCATGACTGTGAATGCAGACTCAACTCAGCGCCGGAAATTGGCGACCAAACCTTTTGCCAAAGCCGATCGAATCTTCTTTGGTGTCGCCCGCGCAGCTGCATATTCTTCATTCGTCATCATCGCACTGATCCTGATCTTCCTGGTTGGGCGAGCACTGCCGGCCTTCCAGACTCAGGGAATCATCGACTTCGCCTTCGGATCAACCTGGGATTCAGCGTCTAGCCCTCAGAAGTTTCAGCTTGGCCCAATGCTGTGGGGCTCGATTCTGATTTCACTGATCGGTGTCGTAATCGCGGTTCCGCTTTCAATCTCGATCGCCTACTTCATCGAGTTCATGGCTCCAAAGGTGCTTTCGAAAATCGTCACCACAATCGTCGACTTGCTAGCCGCGATTCCGTCAATCGTTTTGGGTCTCTGGGGGGCTTTCGTGTTCTCGCCAATTGCGGCTGGTTGGGCAAAAATGCTCAATGAAAGCTTTGGTTGGATTCCAATCTTTGACAATCCCGAGCAGAACTTTCTGCGTAGCCCATTCATCGCCGGAATCGTGGTTGCAGTAATGATCGTCCCGATCATCGCGTCGATTACGCGCGAAATCTTTAGCCAGATGGACCGAGACATCATCAACGCTTCATTGGCGCTCGGTGGTAACCGTGAATCGACCCTGCGCAAGGTGATTTTGCCGACCGCCAGCGGCGGAATCATCGGTGGCGTTCTGCTCGGGCTTGGTCGCGCCCTAGGTGAAACCGTTGCCGTTCTTTATGTTTTGAACATCAGTTTTGACATTAACTGGGGGCAGGTGCTGCAAGCCCGTGGTGGCTCGGTGGCATCGATGATTATTTCAAAATTCGGCGAAGCAAACCCTGAAGAAATCAGCGCTCTAATGGCCGCCGGACTCGTGCTCTTTATCTTCACCCTGATCATCAATTCAATCGCCTCCTACATCGTCGCAAAGGCTCAGCCATGGAGAAAGTAATCGATCTGACCCCGGTTGCTAGGCCGAAAACCGCGCAGCCATGGTCGCGCAAGTCACCTAAGTTCATTGCTGGTGCCGCTCTGGCATCAGTGATACCGGCAGCAATGGCGCTCGGTTTCATGGCCATCACCGGCATGGATTTCATGGCTGCCTTGATCGCCATATTTTTGCCGATCCAGGTCATTGCTGCAGGGCTGGTAGGTGTCTCGGTTTATGGTCGTCGTGGAATCCTTGAAGGCCTGTTGGTAGTAGCCACGATCTTCTTCAGTTCGTTCGTGTTCGTATTGCTTGGTTCGGTGCTTTGGTCGGTTATCAGCAATGGTGCGGCTGCGCTAAGCCCGAGCTTCATTTTCCAGAACAACTACTATATTCAGCCGAAAACCTCACTTGAGTACGGTGGTGTTGGTCACGCTATTCTCGGCAGTTTGCTGATTGTTGGCGTTTCGACCCTGGTTACGGTTCCACTAGGTCTCGCGACCGCGGTGTATCTAACCGAGACCCAAGGTAAGAGCAAGGGCATCATTCGAACCCTGTTGCAAGCGATGGCTGGTTTGCCATCCGTGGTGTCAGGTTTGTTCATTTATGCGATGTTCATCGCCTCGGGAATCACAACTTATGCGGGTTGGACTGGCTCGTTGGCTCTAATTCCGCTCATGCTTCCGACCGTTGCTCGAGTTACCGAGGAATCTTTGCGCCTCGTTCCTGCGGAACTTCGAAATGGTGCATTGGCACTCGGGGCACCAGCTTGGCGCGCATTCATCCAGGTCACGTTGCCGGCCGCTAAATCTGGAATCGTCACCGCAGTTCTCTTGGGTGTTGCTCGTGTGATCGGTGAAACGGCGCCACTGGTCTTGACTACGTTCGCTGCAGACCGCACCAACCTAAACATCTTCAGCGGCCAAATGGGATCGCTGCCTACCTACCTGTTCAACTACATCGCCTTCGGTTTCGACGAGTCGATCAAGCGTTCATGGGGTGCCGCACTGGTCATCCTCATCATCGTTGCAATTCTTTTCATCTCGGCTCGAGTTGCGTCACGCACTCGCACCAAGGCAAGAAAGTAAAGGGAAAAACATGTCAAACCGCACCTATCAACTCAGTGCCGAAAACGTTAACGTTTGGTTTGGTGAGCGTCACGTTCTCAAGGATGTGAACCTGGCCTTCCCTAGCAATCAGGTGACCGCTTTGATTGGTCCTTCAGGTTGTGGCAAGTCAACATTCATCCGCACTCTGAACCGCATGCACGAGCTCATCCCTTCGGCCGGTTTTGGTGGACGAGTAATGCTCGATGGCGAAGACATTTATGGTGACGGCGTGGACCCAGTCAAGGTTCGATTGAAGGTCGGCATGGTGTTCCAGAAGCCAAACCCTTTCCCGACCATGAGCATCCAAGAGAACGTGCTTTCGGGTCTTAAGCTTTCGGGTCGTCGTCACCCAAACACCGAGGAGTTGGTCGAAACCTCACTTCGCCGCGCCTCAATCTGGAACGAAGTTAAGGACCGCCTAAACGACCCTGCCCTTTCACTCTCAGGTGGTCAGCAGCAGCGACTCTGCATCGCTCGTTCGCTAGCCATGGGTCCTGAAGTTCTTCTTATGGACGAGCCATGCTCGGCACTTGACCCAGGTTCAACCCGTCGAGTTGAAGAGACAATTCTTGAGCTCGCTCCTGAGATGACCATCGTTATTGTGACCCACAACATGCAGCAAGCGCAGCGCGTGGCCGACCAGACAGCATTCTTCTTGTCTGAAGATGGCAACCCGGGTCACGTGGTTGAATTTGGCGCTACTGAGCAGGTTTTCGATCAGCCAGTTGACCCGCGCACCAACGACTACGTCAACGGTCACTTCGGCTAAATCAGCGCGGTAACCAAACGTTAACCTTTGCTTCGCTTTCCAGACATTAGGTAAAGCAACTCGGTTAACTTCCAAGTTCTCTAATAGGAGTGTCCCAAGGACATCCAACCCTTACAAGGAGAAATACATGAAGCGCTCACTAGCCGGCATCCTTGCCGCAGTAGCATTGGTCAGCACCGTTGGCCTAACTGGCACCGCAGCATCTGCAGCCTCAACCCTTAAGTCTTCAGGCTCATCTTTTGCAAACGGCATCATGCAGGCTTGCAAGACCAACGTTGGTGGAGCAGACCTAACCTACAACTCAACTGGTTCAGGCACTGGTCGTAGCCAGTTCGCTGCAAAGACCACCGACTTCGGTATGTCAGATGGCCTTTTCACCGCGGGAACTCAGCCAGCTAACTTCGTTTACGTTCCGCTAGTTGGCGGCCCAGTTGCAGTTGTCCTAAACGTTCCTGGAGTAAAGTCACTAAACCTAACTGGCGAGCTAGTCGGTCAGCTTTACACCGGCAAGATCACCAAGTGGAATGACGCACAGATCGCTAAGGTCAACAAGGGTGTAAAGCTTCCTGCACTAGCAGTTCAGCCGGTTTACCGCTCAGGTTCATCAGGCACCTCTGAGAACTTCACCAACTACCTAGCTCAGATTGCTGGTTCTGGTTGGGTAAAGAACGGCACCTTTGCTTCTGCAAACACCGTTGTCGGAACCTCGGCTGCAACCTCAACCGTTCTAGTGACCACCGTGAAGACCACCGCTGGTGCGTTTGGTTACGCTGACCTCTCAGACGTTAGCGCTTCTGGTCTCACCTACGCTTCGATCAAGAACGGCGCTGGCCAGTTCGTGAAGCCAGACGTGCGCACCGCCAAGGCATTCCTTGCAGTACAGCGTGTTGCTTCGAACGGCATCGTTACCTATGACTACAAGACTCCGGTTCGCGGCGCTTACCCAGTGTCACTGATCTCATACGCTCTTGCTTACAAGAACGGCAACACCGTAGTTCAGAACTACCTAAAGGCTTTCGTTAGCACCTGTGCACCAGCTGAGGCTGCAAAGCTTAGCTACGTTGCAATCGACGGCAAGTTGAAGAAGACCGCGCTTGACCTGATTGACCTCATTGGCTAATCAGTTGATTTGAGCGGGAGAGCGCAGCCGACAATGGTTGCGCTCTCTCCTCGTTTCAAAAAGTTTCAAAGAGTTTCAAACGGTTTCCAAAATCAATAACAATTCAGGAGTCATCGTGTTCGTCAAGAAGCTAGTAGCCACCGGCCTTGCCATCCTTGTAACCGTAGGTCTAACCGCCTGCGACCCACCGATGCCTCCCGAATTGCTCGCCGCGCAGGCCGAAAAGTCGGTCACCTGTGTCGACGGCGATTTGACTGTTGCAACCCCGCTAGCGCTTTCCGATGTTGTCGACGGTTGGGCTAGCTCGCTTACCGGTGCGTGTGCCGGCAGCACCATGACCAAGCTTGAAGCCGATGATGACTCGGCTCAAGCGGTTATCTCGATGGACGGCCAAATTTCTCCGAAGTGCACACCGTTTGCGACCTTCCCAATTGCCATCGATGGCGGTGTGATCGCCTACGTTCTGGCCGATGCCCCGACACTAAATCTGACCCCGCAAAACATCCAAGACATCTTCTCGGGCAAGGTGACCAATTGGTCTGATCCGAGTCTGGCTGCTGCCAACCCCGATGCAGTCTTGCCTGACTTGGCTATCAACGTTGTTGGTCAGCCTCAGCAGATTGCTGTAGACGCGCTAACCACTTGGTTCAAATCTCTCGATGTTGATTTCAAGCCAACTTTGGCCAAGATTTCGGCCAAGGATGACGGCGCCTACCTTGCCACCATGGCCGAGGGAGACATCTCGATCACATCATTCTCCAACGCCCTCTACGCATTCTCGACGGTAGCCGCCGTGACCGTTGGTAAAGACCCTGGGGTTGACTCGGCCATCGCGGATATCAGCGGAATTCAACGTGGAGCAGACCTCACCGGTGTCGCGCCGGGTGAAGGGGCAGCGCCTGCTTATGCTGCCACCTACCCGATCAACATCTACCTCTGTGGTGCTGACAATCTCACCGCTCGTGCCATCGGCCGCTACCTGATTCGTCAAGATTCACAAGGGTCACTCGGCTCGGCAGTAGTGGCTCCAATGCCGGAGAGTGTTCGACTGAAGGCAATCGGTGTGGTCGAAAAGGGTTTGCCTAAGCCTAAAAACTAGGGCTTCACCGCTGACCAGTCAACGGTCAGCTCGCCAAGTTTCCAGCGCTTCTTGTCGCCGATCAATGGCCAGCCGGAAGCGATCAATTGATTGCAACTAGCCACCCATCGCTGGGCAGCCCCGAAGGCGCCGAGTCCGGCATTGGTTCGCCAAGCCGCATCCAGGGCCTGCAGAAATTCATAGATCTTCTCGCCAGGCAAGTTGTGATGGATTAGCGCCTTCGGCAGGCGCTCGGCAACTTTGCTTGGCAGGTCTAACCCGCTAAGCCTCATCGAGATCGTGAGGCTCAACGGTTCATGTCGGTCCAAGGTGATCCAACTTGATAGTCGCCCGATTTCATCGCAGGTTCCCTCAACCAACAAACCGTCAGCGCTGAGTTTCGACTGCATTCGTGACCAGGCGTCAGCAACCTCAGACTCGTCATACTGACGCAAGACATTAAAAGCCCGGATGATGGTTGCCTGCTGGCCAAGTTCTGCGGGTAACGGCACCTCGAAGCCGCCGTGCATGAAGTGCAGGTTATCGGTGGCGACAGCCAAACCCCGATCAACTCGTTCGCGTTCAATCTCGATGCCAACCACGTGAGTGTTCGGGTTGGCTTTGGTAAGCCGAGAGAGCAGCTCAACAGCAGTGATTGGGCTCGCGCCAAAGCCCAAATCGACGACGACCGGTTTGTTTGACCGCCGCAAAACTGGGAGAGCGGCGATAAACCGATCCACTCTTCTGAGTCGATTCGGATTCGTTGTGCCTCGGGTCACGGTGCCCACCGGCTTCTTCACTGCCACCATTCCAAATTACGGCAAGAATCCTGGGCGGGCGGCTGCGTTGACAAACTAAACTTGTTGTCATGACCGCAAAATACACTTTGATTCTGCTTCGTCACGGAAACAGTGACTGGAACC